>Ga0187893_10001879_pt1 | contig 48021 bp, 43 predicted proteins | sample MA1701074metaG_FD_139574 | JGI IMG/M metagenome (GOLD analysis project Ga0187893, IMG submission 139574) | White microbial mat communities from a basaltic lava cave in the Kipuka Kanohina Cave System on the Island of Hawaii, USA - MA170107-4 metaG ... | reverse complement strand
GGTTCCGGATGGATTGCAGAGATGGTATGGATTGGCCGGGAAACCGGCTAAAGCCTTGCAGGACAGTTAAGTAGCGGAAAACAAAGGCGAGCGGGAGTAATTCAGTGGTAGAATGCCAGCTTCTCAGGCTGGACTCCGTTGATTCTGGTCGCTTCTGCTCACCAGCTCACCTTCACCACCCAGAGAGCGTCGGCGCCAATCCTGGCCATTCAACGAAATTGGTTCCGCACGCAGGCGTGCTTCGGCGGTAGTCTTGATGGTATGCCTCACCGCGGCAAGAATGGCACGCCAGAACCGAGCGATGCTGAAGTGAGGACGATCCTCGTTTCTGCGATGGCCGAAGTCGGCGCTGACCCTGCTCTGATCTACGCATTCCAAAAAACAGGCGTGTATGTCTGCGAAGAGAATGAGCGGCGGTTGTCGCGGAGCCAGTCGGCAGCATGGAACGGTGCCGTTGACGAGTACTACAGAACTCTGACTGGACCGCGCCAGTGAACGCGACCGCCGGTGTATGGCTGTCGGTCGGCTGACTGGTGATCAGCCCCGCCGATTTGATAGGTCAACCGAATCCAAGGGCGATGTGTGCCGCCTGTGTGCCAGCCCAGGCGACCAAGCGGCAAACTTCATCGACATGCGACGTATGGGGTGCCGCACACCGTGTGCACACAAAATGTTGTCGGACCCACGAAATGCCCAACCTAACGACCCCAATCCCCAGGGCGGCAACTGATTAAAGCGAATCAGTGGGCGTCGCGGCGGCTACCCACGCAAAAAAGGCATCAGGCAGCGCGAAGCAGTCTGAGCGCGTTGAAGATCACAAGTAGTGAAACCCCCATATCGGCGGCGATCGCTGCCCAGAGAGATGCATGACCCAGGAAAGTGAGTGCAACGAAGAGCGCTTTCACCGCTAGGGACGCCACGATGTTCTGACGAATGAGCGCAAGGGTCCTCCGGGAGTGGCGAACGAGCCAGGGAAGTTTCAACAGGTCATCCGACATGAGAGCGATGTCGGCCGCCTCGATGGCCGTGTCACTTCCGATCGCTCCCATCGCGATCCCGACCGAAGCGCGCCCCATGGCCGGCGCATCGTTGATTCCGTCTCCAACCATACCGACGGTCTTGTAGCGCCCGACAAGATCTTCGACCACGGAAACCTTATCGGCCGGAAGCAATTCAGCTCGAACCTCCGAGATGCCGGCCTTTTGGGCGATTGCTTCGGCGGTAGGGCGATTGTCACCGGTCAACATCACGATGTGTTCCACGCCACAGGCTCGAAGCTCTCGTATTGCGGTTGCGGTCTCGGTTCGCACTTCATCCGCAAGCGCCAGAAGCCCCATCACCTGTCGGTCGCTACCCACAAGCACGACAGTCTTCCCCTCCTTCGCGGTTTGGATCAGGCGCTCGTGAAGTTCATTGGTCTCCTGCGCGCGCTCTTCAAGATACCGATGAGATCCCACCCAGTACGACGTACCATCGATCTGTCCTGTCACTGCCCTGCCTGTCAGGTTTTGAAGGTCCCGAACTTCGAGAGGCTCGACGTTCCGCTGGCGAGCGTATTCGAGGATGGCCTGGGCCAAGGGGTGATCGCTGTGGGATTCCAGGGCAGCGGCGACCTCAAGCACCTGCTTCTCGGAATAGTCATTGAGTGGGAGGATCTCAGCGACGGCCGGCCGCCCCTTTGTCAGAGTGCCAGTCTTGTCGACCGCCAGTGCCTTGAGATGCGCGGGAGCCTCCACGAATTGCCCACCCTTGATCAATACACCCTGCCTCGCAGCCGCGGCGAGGGCTGCCACAATGCTTACCGGTGTGGATATGACCAGCGCACAGGGGCAAGCAATGACCAGAAGAACAAGAGATCGATAGATCGAGTCGGCGAATGGCTGACTCCACAATAGTGGAGGGACGACGAGAACCCAGATGGCGAGAACCATAACGGCCGGTGTGTAGATCCGGGCGAACCGGTCGACCCACTGCTCGGAGGGAGCACGCCGTTGTTGGGCTTCACCAACCATGCGGACAATATGGGCCAATGTGGTGTCCGCTGCTGGCCGGGTGGAGCGGATCTCTAGGGCACCCTCACCGTTCACGGTTCCGGCATAAACAGTAGCGCCCACTGCTTTCTCGACCGGAAGGCTCTCGCCGGTGATGGGCGCCTGATTCACTTGGCTCGTTCCGCTCATCACCTCTCCATCGAGAGCGATTCGTTCGCCAGGTTTCACCAAGAAGAGCGAGCCGACAGGGACGCTGTCAGGAGCGACCTCGCGCGTCTGGCCATCGTCTTCCATCAGGCGCACATTGGGTGGAGTGAGGCTGAGCAGGCTTTCAACCGCGCGGCGGGCCCGACCGATACTCCAAGACTCCAGCGTCAATGAGAGCGCGAAAAGAAAAGAGACTGAGGCGGCCTCGAACCATTCGCCGATCATGACCGCTCCAAGGACCGCAACGATCATGAGGAGGTTCATGTCGGGTCGCAAACGACGCAGCGCGAACCAGGCCTTCGGGAGCACGTACCATCCGCCGCAGAGAATGCCCAGCATGTAAACGAATCGGACGGCGAGAGGAACCTCGTGTTGAAGACCCATGCCCTCGGAGCCGAGGACGCTAGAGAGGCTACCGGCAAGATAAAGGTGAGCGAGGAAGCCCGCTAGCGCGAAGAGTCCACTGCTGATCGTCAGGGTGAGGCGTCCGTGGACGGCCCACCAGATCTGCTCCTCTGGAGCCTTGCCAACTCCTGGTTCTTGCCACACTTCCCCGCGCATGCCCGTGGTACTGATTCGCGCAAGCAGCTCTTTGACATGACAATCATCTGCACTCGTAGCAACCGTCATCGTATTTGTTTACCGTGCCGGCCACCAACCGCGTGAAGGGCTGCCTCAGCGCCTCCGTCGAGGCGTGAGCATCTGGTTGACCTCATCGATGGAGAAAGCGTCGGGATCATAATCATCGCCAACCCAATCCTGCAGTTCTTCGTGCTGCTCGTGTGTGGGATCTCCGAGAGCATCCAGTAGATCGTAAAATCCTCCGATGCCTCCGCAATCCTCTGGTGGGCAGGCGAGTTGGCCGCCCGTGCAGACCGGATAGGTTGTGTGGGAGTCGGCGGAGAGGCGTTTCTCCAGGACGAGGCCATGCTCCCAATTGTCGCCCATATCATACGTGTAGATGGCCTGGGCACCGACTTTGCCCAGCACACTGGAGAGACGTACCATGCGCTCATTTTCGACAGGGGGCATTCCCATGAGCCGGTCTTCCGGATCGGGCCGCCCAAAGTACCGGCGACCAGCTCTGAATTCGTGCATGTGGCAGTCCTGCCACCCCATCGCGGATTGCAGCACATCGTGCAACTGCGCCAGAGTCAGATCCGCGGGCACCCAGAGCCGGCGCCAGATCGGTGGGCTCGTGCCCAGCAAGGTGATCTTAAGCTGATAGATTTCGGGTGGAACTGCGCTCTTTTTCGCCGGCATAATGACAACTCCTCGATCTTAACTCCCACATAGCCGCTGGCGCGCGTCGCGCACCAACGGATAGACGTAAATATCTTTGACTGCCTGACCGTGAGCTCGGTGCTCCCGGTCCATGCGACCGCGTCCGGCGGTTTGTCCGACATGGATCCAGTTGGCAGCCCGGTAGCAGATGCCGCGAAAACGCGCCGCATCCACCAGTGTTTCTAGCAGCAGGGGACGGCGCCCGTAGTGGATCTCCCAGTCCCGCGGGATTTGTCGCGCGCTCAGTGCCAGAATTTTGCTGGCCAGTCCTTTAACGTGCACCCACGGTAGGATCAGAAAGCGACTATTATTGACGATGCCTTGCAGGTTGCGTCGCCGCTGCTCGTCGTTCCATCCGATCCAAGCATCCCGCGCCTGCATCTTCCAGGCCGGCGATGTCCAGAGCAGACAGGCCAACTCCCATTCGCGATGGCGCACCCAGTAGCGCAGGTGCGCGCCGAACGGCACGCGGCATCCCAGATAGTGATGCCGTTCCACCTGCTCGCGCCACCGGCGGCTCTCGGCTGGGCCTTCTACCAGGGCCAGTTCCAGAGGCTCACACTCGCTGGCGCTGCATTCGATGGGCGCAAGTTCGCAGCAGGACCCAGAGGTGTCCGCCCGTCGCGGACCCCTCCCGCCCAGTTTCCGCACCTCGGGAAGCTTCAGGAAGCCTTCGGCCTGGAGCCGCTCCAGCAGTTGCCGGCACTCGTGGTTCTTCAAGCCTCCATGGGGCCGAGTCCACTCTAACAACTCGCAGACGGTGCGCGCGATCTCGGTCACTCCGAGAGCAGAAAAATCCCGTGCCGTCTGGCGCATCAACTCCAGTTCGTCGCTGCCAAACGTGCGTCCGCAAAAGGTCAGAGATTGGGGCATGCGATTGGAGAATGGAGAAGTCAGCCCGCGCCGGGCACAATGTCCAGGATCACGGCACGCGGCGCACGCAGCAACCTCACGCAGCGCGTAAAGGCGTCCTTGCCCTGCTGCCAGCAGGTGCGCAGCACGCTAGCCAGGATCTGGTGCGTGCGCGCCCCTTCCCAGGTCCGGCTTCCGCCCCACACCTTGCGGGCGATCACCATGCCGCGAATGGCTCGTTCGGCCGCGTTGTTGGTGGCATCCAATCCAGGACAGTGCAGAAAGGTGAACAGCCAGAGCAGTTCATGTTCGAGATGACGCGCCAGCCGATGGTTCGCTGCATTCCGGGGGCGTCTTTCCAGCATCCGGTCCAGCTTGGCTTCCAGCTTTCCCGTGGCGATGCTCAGGCCACGCTCGGAGACCTCGCCCCGCTCATAGCGGTCGCGCAACCGCAAGCCCGTCTCTAGCAAATGCTCTACGGCCTGCGGGAAGGCCAGCGCCGCCGGTGAGGCGATGTGCACCATCTCCCGGCAGCGCTTCAGCAAATGGGCCAGACAACTTTGATGGAACGCGCGTACGAATCGGTAATAAGGCGCCCAGCCGTCGTGAATCAGGAACCCGTCATATTCGGCCCCCAGAATCATTAGCGCCTGTTCGTATCCTCGGCCCGGCAGAATGGCGTATACGGTCACCTGAGCACTCACCGCTACGTGCAGCCACTGCAGCTTGCCCCCCACCTTCCAGCCGGTTTCGTCCATGCCGTTAACCAGGGCTTGCCGCGCGGTTTCCACCAGTCCGTCATAAGTCGGCTGCGCCCGGCCCGCCATCCGCGCCAGCGCCCGGTACAACCCTCCGCGACTGACCTCCAGTCCGAATCCATAGGACAGAACTTGGCGCGTATGCCCCAGCGACAGCCCCATCTGTTTGTTCAGGATCGCCGCCAATGTCAGCGCCTCCGGCCCCACCTGCGCGCGGCCGACTCCCACGGCATCCGATGTTTGCAACCGATGCCGTCCCTGCACCCGCCGCTGACACTGGCGGCAGCGGCCGACAGCTATGTCGAAACGGCGCACGATGGTCCGCCGGACAATCTCTTCCTGATACTGGGTTTCGCAGCTTTCCCGCTCCACGCCACCGCCGCAGTGCGGGCAGCGCTCCGGCAATGGAACCGCAATCTGTTCATCCACCCGCGACGGGGCAGGGCGGCACGCCTGCCGGCCGTAGCGGCAGCCCGGCTTGCGGCCTGGCCGCAGTGGGTTGGCTTTTGGTGTGCCCCGCGAGTGCGGCGCGGCTTGGCGCCTGCTGGCGCGCAACGCGGCTTCCAGTTCCCGGCGCAGCCGCTCCGTCTCCTGTTCCAGGCGCTCGATTTTCTTGCGCAACCTCTTGTTTTCCTGCTGCGCCCGATCCAACTCTCGTTTCGGAACAAACTCGATGCTCTTGGGCCACTCGTCTGCAGCGGGCCGGCCGATTGGTTTCATCCAACCCTACGGTAGCCGAATCCGCTCCGTTTGTCCAGCGAAATCTTCAGGCGGCTGAATTCAGAGGTCTCTCAGGCTGGTAAACAAATACCCGTCATCTTGCCATTCAGGATGTCGAACGTGAGGTTCTGCTCGCCTCCGACAAGCGGTCCGACCTCTCGCTTTAGGACTCCGGCCTCCTCGGCGCAGTCCATACCGTGAACTCGAATCTCGATCACCTTCCGTGTCATGGTGGGCTCCATATCAAGACCGTTTGTTTTCCAAGTACTGGAACAGCGACGGGACTACGAGCAGCGTAAGCAGCGTGGAGGTAATCAACCCGCCGATTACGACAGTGGCTAAGGGTCTCTGCACTTCCGCTCCCGCGCCTTGGGAGAAGGCTATCGGCAAGAAGCCAAGACTCGCTACGAGCGCCGTCATCAGGACAGGCCGCAGCCGTGTCTCGGCTCCCATCCGAACAGCGTCCCGCAGAGACGTCCCTTCCTCCCGGAGCTGGCTGATGTAGGTCAACAGCACGACACCGTTCAGGACGGCGATGCCAAACAGAGCGATAAAGCCAACGCCCGCCGAAATGCTGAAAGGCATCCCCCGCAAAAAGAGGGCAAAGATTCCGCCGGTCGCTGCGAGCGGAACGTTAAGGAAGATGATAGTGGCCGGCAACATTCTCTTGAAGTTCAAAAAGAGGAAGATGAAGATCAACAGCAGCGTCACTGGAACGGCGATCACCAGGCGCTGGCTGGCACTCTCCAGTTGCTCGAACTTCCCTCCCCACTCGAGCGCGTAACCTTCCGGGATCTGCACGTTCCGTTCGACGGCCTTCCGTGCCTCCGCGACAAAGCTCGCCAGATCGCGGGCGAGAACATTGATCTCCACGCTGATGCGCCGCTGCCCGTTCTCACGGCTGATCTGAGCGGGGCCTTCCTCGTCGATCACGTCCGCGAGCTGGCTGAGGGGAATGAAGTGGCCTTCGTGGTCACCCACTTTGAGATTTCGGATGGCTTCCGTAGAATCCCGTTGAGACCCGTCGAAGCGCACCTGTAGAATGAATCGCCGGTTGCCCTCGACAATCTGGCTGACGGGTTTGCCGCCGATGGCTTCCACGGTGGCCAGTACGTCGGAGGCGTCCAGGCCATGGCGGGCAATCGCATCACGGCGAACACGAATGCGGAGATACGGCAGACCCGCCACCCTCTCCGCCCGAACGTCAGCGGAGCCCGGCACTCGCTCCACGACCCGGGCGATCTGCTCGGCCTTCTCTCGCAGCACCTCGAGATCCGGGCCGTACAGCTTTACCGCGATGTCGGAGCGTATGCCGGCTTCCATGAGTTCCTGAGTCCGCATCTGGATGGGCTGCGAGAAGCTGTAAGCGGCGCCTGGCGCCTCCTTCAGAAGCGCTACTTTCATCGCGGCGATCAAGTCTTCCTTGGTGCGCAACTTCGGCCACTGAGAAGTGGGCTGTAGGTGGACGTAGACATCGCTCTGGTCAATCGCCATGGGGTCGGTAGCCACTTCAGGGCGGCCGGTGCGGCTCACAACCCTGTCTACTTCCGGAAAGTGCCGGAGCACACTCTCGATGATCTCGTTGCCGTGCAGCGATTCTGTTACCGAGATGCCTGGCACACGGTACATCATCACCACGATCGACCCTTCGTCAAGGGTTGGAATGAACTCCGCCCCGAGAAATGGCGCCAATCCCAGGGAAGCGGTGAAGACCAGAACGGCGATGCCGGCGGTGACAAGCGGAAAGCGGATGGCTCCTCGCAAGGCGGGTGCGTACAGGGAACTCAGGCGCTTCATGAGCCAGGTATCCTTCTCCGAGACACGCCGGCGAAACGCATACCAGCACAGCACCGGCATCAACGTCAGAGCGATGACCAGCGAAGCGGCGAGCGCAAAGAGCACCGTCGTTGCCATCGGACGGAACATCTTGCCCTCAACGCCGCCCAGCGTGAGGATTGGGACATAGACGAGAACGATGATCAGCACTCCAAAGAAAATCGGGCGTGCAACCTCTTGGCCGGCAGTGCGAATCACGGTCAGAGGGTCTTCCTCGGCCTTCCGGTGACCGAGCCGCCGCAGGATGTTCTCTACCATGACGACCGACCCATCCACGATGAGGCCGAAGTCAATAGCGCCGAGACTCATCAGGTTTCCCGAGATGCCTGCATAGACCATTCCCATGAAGGCGACCAGCATGGAAAGCGGAATCGCAGCCGAAACGATGAGGCCTCCCTTGAAGCTTCCGAGCAGCAGCAACAGAACGGCCACGACGAGGAGACCGCCTTCAATCAGATTCCGGCTGACCGTGCCGATCGTGCGCCGTACCAAGTCCGTCCGATCGTAAAGCGGCTCAATGCGTACACCAGGCGGGAGAGTCCGCTGAATCTCCTGGAGCTTCGTTCGGACGCGGGCCGCAACCACGCGCGAGTTCTCATGGATGAGCATCATTGCAACGCCAATCACGATCTCTCCATTGGCATCCTGGGTCGCGAATCCTTGGCGAACCATCGGGGCGAAGCGAACCTGGGCAACATTCCTCACCAGAATCGGCGTTCCCGAAGGCGAGACTCCGAGAACGATGTCTTCGATATCCTTAAGGGTGCTGATGAGCGCCTCACCGCGAATGAGCGACTGCTGCTCGGATCGTTCGAGATAGGCGCCGCCAGCATTCGCGTTATTTTGCTCGAGAGCTTCGATCACCTTGCTGAGCGAAACGCGATAAGCCATGAGTTTGTCCGCGTCAACCTGGACTTCGTATGTCTTGAGCTGGCCGCCATGCGGATTCACCTCAACGATACCCGGCACGGTCCGGAGCTTTGGCGTGATCTCCCAATCCAGAATGCTCCTGAGGTCCATCAGAGATTGGCCCTCGCCAGTGACCTTGAACTGAAAGATCTCGCCGAGTCCTGTGGCAATCGGTCCGATCTCCGGAGTCGCCATTCCAGCGGGGATCGCCTCCTTCGCTTGCGGCAACCGTTCCATGACGAGCTGACGGCAAAAGTAAGTGTCCATGTCGTCCTTGAAGTAGACGGCTACGTAGGAGAGGCCGTACTTCGAAACGGACTGAATACGCTCCACGCCTGGCAGTCCGCTCATCGCGAACTCGACCGGGAAGGTGAGAAACTGTTCCACTTCCACCGGTGACAAGCTCGGAGCCTTGGTGAGAACCAGGACTTGATTCGGTGTGATGTCCGGCACCGCGTCGACGGGTAGCTTCTGCAACGACAACAGTCCGAATCCGGCCACCAGGAGGGTGACCAAAGGCACGAGAAACCGGTACTCGAGAGACAGCGCGACGAGCTTCTGCATCGCTACTCCTCCCCCAGTTCTTTGCCGGCGATGATCGACTTGAGGTGAAAAGCCCCTTGTACGACGATCGTCTCGCCCGGTCTCAGTCCCTCAAGGATTTCCGTTTTGTTGAGGACGATATTGCCCGTCTTGACATTGCGGACTTCGAACGCTGTAGGGTTCTTGCGAACAAACACCACAGTCTTGCCGTCAAGCTGCTGAAGAACACCCTGGGGGACGGCCATCGCCTTGCGGCTGAATGTAGTCGGGAGCTGCACGGAGGCAAACATGTCGAGCTTGAGCCGGACGCCAGGGTTCGGAACTTCGCACCGAACGCGCGCGGTTCTCGTTTGCGGATCGAGGAAGTCGGCGATGTAGGTGATCCTTCCGCTAAAACGCTCGCCGGGGTAGGTGTCCACCGTGATCGAGGCAGGTTGACCGACGCGAATGCGGCCGAGATCCTTTTCATACACCTCAGCTTGAACCCAGACCTGCGACAGATCGGCTATAGTGAACAACTCGTCGGCAGGCTCCACGACTTTGCCCGGAGCGGCGTTGATCTTGATGACCACGCCGTCGAACGGCGCCGGAAGCGCGGCGGTCAACGCGCCAAGGGCATCGCCTGGTGCTACCCCAAAGCGTCTGAGGCGGGCGGAGATACCTACTAGAACACTTTCCTGGGACCGGATGCCCTGCTCGACACCCTGCTGCTCGGCGAGGCTCATCTCGTAGTCCTTGGTAGGTGCTGCGCCGATCTCGGAGAGGCTCTTGTTTCTTTCCGTCTGCTTGGCGAGCGCCGAAAGTTGGACCTTCAGGCGGGCCAACTCGGCTTGGGCCGACGCGTACACGGATGACAATTCGCCGGCTTCCATGTTGTCGTAGCGAGCCAATGCCTGTCCCTTTCGAACGCGGTCGCCCACTCTTACGGCGATGTCCTCGATGCGCCCGCGTGCCAGCGGCCGAACCTGGCTCACCCGGGAATCCACAGGCTGCACGGTGCCAGTCACCTGAAGGTACTCGGTCAGTTGAGTCATCTCCACTGGCGCTACCTGCAATCCGACGTGCTTCTGAGCTTCGAGCTCCATCTGCACCAGGTTCGTCGGCCGAGCAGGTTCTTCGGACTTGGCTCCTGCTTCCTTCGACCGGGAGCACGCAACAGAGACAGTCAAGACAGCAATCAACAGGATCGATTTTTTCACGGCAGGCTCCCTCCCACAGTTCGGACCAGTTCCGCCAAGGCACGCGCCTCTTCCGCCCTGGCGTCGATGGCGGCGAGCTGCGTATCAATCAGGCGGCGCTGCTCGCTGAGGACGTCGAGGATCCGGAGCTGGCCGAGGGCGTAGGCTTGGCGGCTGACATTGAGATTCTTTTCGGACTGCTCGACTACACCTCGGTCATAAACTTCGAGAGTGCGGCGTGCGGCCACGAACCGCTCCCACGCTGCCCTCACCTCGATCGGAATGGCGCGTTCGAGGTACTCCCGTCGAAGACGGGCGCCTGCAAGCCGCGCTCCCGCCGCCTCGATGTTGCCGAGATTCCGTTTTCGATTGAGCAGCGGAATGCTGATCCCAACGGTGACGATGTCGTCCCTGTCTCGCAGAGGTGTGAGAGATCCGGATGACGATAGTCCGAATTGGTCATCAAATCGCGAATTGCGCCGGGCGTAGCGGGCCGCGAAAGTCACATTTGGCTTTCCATCGGCCTCGGCCAAGTCCACCGAGGCGCTGCCCTGTTCTTCCAATAGCCGGGCAATCAGGAGATCCGGCCGCGCCTTGACAGCATGCTGCTCCAGCTCCGTGATGGTGATGGTTGAGGGGGGCGGCGCCAGGAAATCGCGCGGGTTGAGCGTCTCAACGGGATCTAGAGCGGCAAGTCTCCTTAGGTCCAGCAGTGCGGCAGCGAGGCGACCGAGGATCGAGGATCGGAGCGCTTCGGCACGGCTGAACTCGACGGCGAGAAGATCGCGCTCAAGCGGCGCCACGTCGCCCTTTTCCACGCGGGCCTGGGTAAGCCGAATCTCCTCTCGGTTCACCTGCATCAGGCGATCGACCGCGTCGAGCTTCCTCTGCTCAGCAACGGAGTCGGCGAATCGGCCCTTGATCTCGAATGCAAGCTGCCGTACACGCTCGTCCAGCTCGGCCTGGGCCAGTTGCACTTCCTTCTCGGCCACGCGAATCCGTTTCTGCCGTTTCCCCGCTGTTTCCACGGGATAGAAGTATCCGGCCGAATACTCCTCCTCGCCTTGTGTTGCCAACGGCCGCCCGGTCGAGGCATTGAACTCCACCGTAGGCACGGGCTTGGTTCCAGCCTGGCGCTGGAGTCCCTTGGCCTCGGCGATCCTTTGGTGTAAGGCTTGCAGATCACGACTGCGCTCGACCGCACGTTGGATCAGAACATCAACAACTGAAAGCTGCCTGTCCTCTAGCGCCTGCGCCCATGCGAAGGCGGCCAGGACACTGAGACACATAGACACTCGGCACACAAATCTCATCTCAACCTCCTTTTTGGGTGAAGCGAACGGGCTGCTAGGAGGCTAGGCTCTGGGCGGGTGGTAGATGCGGGAAGGCTGAGTCTGTGGTCGGCCCGTGTCCGGCTCGACCCAGGCGAAGATCGGCGTTTCCTGGTGGTCTAGTTGAATGAGCCGCGCAACCATGATGTGGAAGCAGCAGCAGAAGCAGTTGTCATCGCTTTGGGTCTGCTGGCTTGCGGGTGAGCCGTAGGACTCGCAGCCATTCGGGTACAGGAGTTCGCAGGCAAAGAGCTCAACGCCGGTGAGCAAAAGCAGGCAGAGTGCGGCGACTCGAAAGACTGTACGGCAGCCGGGCATTCTTCTTCCTCTAGCATCCCACAAACGGAGCCCGACTCGGCTGATACAGAAAAGAACCGGGGCTGCGGAGGCCGGGATGGCAGCTTTCCATCAGGTTCCTGAGCAACCAAGTTACAGTTCCAGTCTCCTTAGACGAAGCGCGTTTGCGATGACCGAAATGGAGCTCAGAGTCATTGCGGCACTCGCGATCATGGGGCTGAGGAGCACTCCCCACAGTGGAAAGAGCACTCCTGCCGCAACGGGAACTGCGAGCAAATTGTAAACGAACGCGAGGAACAGATTCTGGCGAATGTTGCGCATCGTGCTGCGGCTCAGACGGCGCGCACGCACAATGCCGCGCAGATCACCCTTCACTAATGTTACTCCGGCGGTCTCCATAGCAACGTCGGTGCCGGTGCCCATCGCGATCCCCACCTGCGCTTGCGCGAGAGCCGGCGCGTCATTGATTCCATCGCCTGCCATGGCCACCAAATGACCTTGGGCTTGCAGAGCCTTTACGCGGTCCGCTTTCTGCTGGGGGAGCACCTCCGCTTCTACTTCATCAAGATGAAGCTTCGCCGCCACTGCAAGTGCGGTTGTGCGGCTGTCCCCGGTGAGCATCACCACTCGTATGCCTTCAGAGCGGAGCAGGCGGACGGCTTCTGCCGCCGACGCTTTGATCTGATCGGAAATACCTAGAAGGCCCACGACGCGGTCATTGCGGGTAATGAACACGACAGTCTGTCCCTCCTTGCGAAGTTCCTCCGATCGTAGCAGCGCTGCCTGCGCCACGATTCGAAGGTCCTCCAAGAGCTTGGCGTTTCCAAGCGCGATGCGATCGTTGCCAATCCGCCCCGCGACACCCTTACCAGTGATCGATTGGAAATCTACCACGGCCAAGGGTTGAATCCCTCGCTCCTTTGACCCGGTCACAATTGCCGCGGCTAACGGATGTTCGCTCGATTGTTCGAGGCTGGCAGCCGCGAGAAGCAACTCGCTCTCAGGCTCGAATGAGACAATCGACGCCAAACGAGGCTTGCCCTCCGTCAGGGTGCCGGTTTTGTCGACGACGAGTGTGTCGACTTTCTCCAACAACTCGAGTGCCTCTGCATTGCGGATCAGGACACCCAAGGAAGCTCCACGACCGGTACCGACCATCACGGACATGGGCGTTGCGAGTCCAAGAGCGCAGGGGCAAGCGATGATTAACACAGCAACAGCGTTGACAAGACCGTAGCTCATTCTGGGCTCGGGACCAGCCAGGGACCAGACTACGAAGGTCAAAATGGCGATCAATACGACGGCCGGCACAAAGTAGCCCGAAACCGAGTCGGCCAGCTTTTGAATCGGCGCCCGCGAACGTTGGGCTTCGCTGACCATCTTCACGATTTGTGACAGCAGAGTCTCGGGACCAACCCGCTTGGCCTGCATCACGAAACTGCCAGTGCCGTTGACGGTGCCGCCAGTGACGGAGTCGCCTTTCGCCTTCTCAACCGGAATCGGCTCGCCAGAGATCATGGACTCATCCACCGCACTGCCGCCTTCGAGTACGACACCATCGACGGGAATCTTTTCGCCCGGGCGAACCCGCAGGCGGTCTCCCGCCTGGACGCTCTCCAGCGGAACCTCACGCTCGCCGTGTTCGGTTACCAGATGGCCCGTCTTCGGCGCCAGGCTCAGAAGGGACCGGATCGCACTGCTGGTCTGGCTTCTTGCGCGCAGTTCCAACACCTGGCCGAGGAGGACTAAAGCCGTGATGACCGCCGCGGGTTCGAAGTACAGGTTGAGCTGGCCGTGGCTCCGAAAAGAGTCTGGGATCAGCGACGGAAACAGGAGCGCGAAGACGCTGTACAAGTAAGCCGTCCCAGTGCCCAGGGCGATGAGCGTGAACATGTTGAGCTGCCAAGTGACCACCGAAGTCCACGCCCGTTCAAAGAACGGCCAGCCGCCCCAGATCACAACAGGTGTGGCTAGAACCAACTGAGCCCAGGCAATCGTGGACATCCCCATCCAGCTCATCAAAGGCGAGCCTGGGATCAGATCGGACACCATCACGGCCAGTATCGGCGCCGTGAGAACCACGCTTACCCAGAATCGGCGGGTCATGCTCACGAGTTCCGGATTGAGCTGCTCCTCGGCTTTTGTCACCTCGCGTGGCTCCAAGGCCATTCCACAAATCGGGCAGCTACCTGGGCCCGGCCGTACAATCTCCGGATGCATGGGGCAGGTGTATTCGACGCTTGCAGCTACTGGCCGAGCCGTGTTTTCTTGCTCCGGGGGTGAATGTATCTCACTCTGCGCGACATATTTTGCCGGGTCGGCCTTAAACTTCTCGAAGCAGTTCTTGCTGCAGAAATGATAGGTGTGACCCAAATGATTCTGAGTGTACGGGGCGTTCGACGTGTCCACCGTCATCCCGCATACGGGATCGTGAGCCTCGGCTTTGTCGGTTTGCATGATCGCTTCTTTCCCTGCGTCCGCCACGTGGTCGGGCGGATACATGCCGGACCGCTACTTTCCCAGATACTTCTGGTACACGGAAGCGCGGCCTGCTTCATCGAATAGAATGACAGAGTATGCGTCACTCCGCGAACCCTCCATGCCTGGAGAGCCGGCTGGCATTCCTGGCACAGCCAAGCCCTTTGCGTTGGGGCGCTCATTCAAGAGGCGCTGAACCTCACGGGCTGGCACGTGACCCTCGATGACATAGCCTTTCACGACGGCCGTGTGACACGACTGCAGTTTGTCGGGAACGCCATACTTCATGCGATATTCGGCTGTGTTCGGCACATCTTGCACGTTAACCTGAAAGCCATTGGCTCTGAGATGCTCGACCCATTTGCTGCAGCAGCCACAGGTGCGGGTCTTGAACACGTTCACTTGGGGAGCTGCTGCTTGCAACGGCAACGCCATCAGTAATGGAATACCAATCACAGTTCGAACGATGCTCGTGTGCTTCATACGAAACCCTGCCTTTCAGTGCCGAAGCGGCGCGGAGCCGAAATGTTTGGTCTCAACTCCGCGCTGAGCTGCGACGTGCTATCAAGTTGACCGGCCGTTTCAGTGTTTGTGCTCGGGATTCTTCTTGGCGCCCTGATCCGTCTTGTGCGCCGCGTCTTCCTTGGAGGCGGCGAGTCCCAAAAGCACTTCCTTGGCTACCAGCTCGCCTGTCGGCAGCTTCGTTCCGATCACGCCGACGCGAGCACCCTTCGCGAGATGGCTTTTGTCAACCGTCTCCTTCCCATGCTCGAATTTCGTCTTGCTTGAGAAAGCGACTTTGATGGTGTCTGTCTTGGTCTTCAGCTCGAAGCTGTCGGCGCTGACGGAAGTAATCTCTCCCGTGACCGCATTGGGTTTGTGAAGTCTCGGATCGTGTGCCCAGGCGCTGGCGGATGCCAGCAATCCGAGCACCAAGAGCGTCGTCATAGTCAGTCGATTCATGGTTCTCTCCTCGTAAATGGATTCTCGAACACTGCTCAATCGTTCCCACCCTCACCAGTCTGGCCCTGCACCGGCATTGCGCCGCCGGAAGGCCGTGGACCGGTGAGTTGCATTCCGTCGCTCAGCAGCAATCCCTGGATCTCTACCGAGCGTTGCCAGGCGTTGACCAGTGCCTTCACGTAGTCATCCTGGAGTTGAAACAGGTTTCTCTGCGCCACGAGGGCCTGCGGATACGCAGCCGCCATTTGGCGGAAGCTGTTCAGATACAGCTCGTATGCCTGTTGAGCCTTCGGTATCATCTTCGAACGGTATCTCTCCGTTGTCGCAACGGCATCTTGGTACTCCTTATAGGCCACCGCTAGACGAGCGCGCAGGGCTAGCTTAGTGCGGTCTACATCGAGACGGGATCGCTCCAGTTCCGCCCGAGCCGCCGCCACATTCCCCTGGTTGCGGTTGAAGATCGGAATCTGGATGCCGATATCGAAAAATCCCTCCCTGCCGACTGGTCTGAGACTCCCGCCCGCTGTCTGTTCCAGCAACTCGCGGTTGTAGCGAACGCCTCCGGAGACGATCAGGTCCGGGATCTTCTCCACTTTGGCGCGCTTTAGCGCCAGCTCGGCGCGCGTGATCCCTACGTTGGCGGCCCGCAATTCAGGGCTCTCACTGTAGATCGTTTCCAGAGCCTGGTCCAGCTCAAGCCTTGGCAGACTGTCCAGGTCTCCTGCGAGCGGCACCGGCTTCAGGGACGGACTATTGACCACCGCCGCAAGCTGCCGCCAGGTACGTTGCCTCGCGTTCTCGGCGGTGATCAATTCAAGCTCAATGCGGTCAGCCTCGATGTCCGCCGCGAGCAGATCGGGGCGGTCGGCCTGTCCCACGTTCGCGAGTTCGCGAGAAATATCCACCGCCCGGCGGGCGAGCTTGGCCAACTCCATGCGTACTTCGACGAGCCGCTGGTCACCGAGCGCTTGGTAATACAGCGATCGCACCGCGTTCAGCACCCTGTACTTTTGTGCATCTGCCTCTGCCTCGACTTCTTTTTGATCTTGCTGAGCAACGCGGCGGCTCAGGCCAAGCTTCCTAGCCGTGACAATGCGTTGTGAGAAGCCGCCGCCGAACTCGCCGCCGCGAATGATCGGACCGCCGGAAATCTCCTCGCCGACCGCGGCGAGGGTCGGGTTGGGATAGAGGCCCGCTTGCTGTGCTCTCCCGGCGGCGGCGCGAGTATTGGCCTCGGCTTGCCGAAGTGTGGGGTTATTCTCCAGCGCCATCCGCTCCAGAGCTTCCAAACGGAGCCCTGTACTGGCGCCATGGGTGCCAGCCCCGGATTCGGGCAGAAACGGCTCGGGCTTGGCGAGGATCAGAGTCATGCCACACTTCGGACATTTGCCTGGACCCTTCAGTCGTACGTCGCGATGCATGGGGCACATGTGTACGAGAGTCTGGCTCTCGCCGGCTACCGGAGCCGGGGCCGGCTGTTGCGCTGCCGGAGGAGTTGGCGCCACCTGTCCGTAGCAGAGGGCTGCTATCGTCGTCATGCCGATCAAGGAGAAGAGAAACCGTGGAATCCTCACTATCAGCGGATGTCCTGGCCCGTGCTTAGTGCTGATGCTTGTGCTCATCCTGCTTCTTCTCCTTCGGCTGCTTGGACTGTGCAGCTTTGAGATCCATGATCTTGTCGTAGACCTCTTCAGGCAGGACACGAACCAGCGTCATCATGCCCATCATGGCCCCGCTCCAGCCCTTGCGCAGGCCGTAGTTCTCTGGCTTGTCGCCAAACATATCGTCCATGGGCATCCACATGTCCTGCGGATAGCCAGGGACTTTCTTCTTTTCAGGATCGTCTTTGGGATACATCTCCATCGGGTCGCCCGGCTTCGTCATGACGTGTCCCGCATGGCCTTCCTGACCGGCACCGACCAGGTTGGAGGTGGCACGTTCTCTGTCGCCACTCAAGCCGATGCCGCGGCCCAGCATGGGTCCGTTCTCCTCGGCGAGAGCGTCGCCTTTGCGCAGCATCCCCATGCCTTCTGTCATGCTGCCTCCCGTGTGAAGACCGTGTCCTCCGTGAGAAACCGGCCCCACCATGGACGCCATCTGGTTCATCATGTGGTGCGGCAGGTGGCAGTGCAGCATCCAGTCGCCGACGTATTTGGCTTCGAACTCGAAGTTCCGCGCCTGCGCCACGCCGACCAGCACCGTGTTCTGGTCGTACCAGAGTTGCTGCGGAATGCGGCCCGCTTCCGTGCCCGTCACGGCGAACTGATTGCCGTGAAGATGGATTGGGTGATGGTCCATGCCGATGTTGACCAGGCGAACGCGCACCCGCTCACCTTGCTTCACGATCATGGGCGTGCAGGCCGGTCCCGCCTTGCCGTTGAACGTGAGCCAGTTGAATTCCATCGACAGCGTGTTCGGCACAGTGTTGTTGGGCAGTAGCGCCCACTCCTGCAAAATGAGGCCGAAGTCGCGGTCCACGGGGGGCTTGTATGGGTCCTTGGGGTGAATGATGAACATGCCAAGCATGCCCATCATTTCCTGCATGGCAAAGTGCGAGTGATAGAAGAAGGTGCCGTGTTGATTGAGTGTGAACTCGTAAGTGAACCGGCCGCCGGGCGGCACGGGGTCCTGCCCCAGCCCGACACTGCCGTCCATCTCCATGGGAACCTCAAAGCCGTGCCAGTGCACCGCGGTCATCTCGGGAAGATGGTTTTCGAAGATTACGCGCACCCTGTCTCCCTCGTTCACTTCGATCGTCGGACCCGGCACGCTGCCGTTGAAACCCCACGCATCCACAACACGGCCCGGCATGAACTCCGTGCGGACCACTTCGGCGATCAAGTTGAACTCCTTGACGCCGTCCACCATCTTGAAGGGCAGCTTCGACAGATCGGGCATCTCTACAGGAAGGTTCCCAGCAGCCCTTTTGTTCGCGGGTGCGTCCACCGCTCCGGTTGCCCCGGGCATAGTATGGCCAGGCATGCCGGGCATTCCCGGCATGGCTGGCGGATCCTTCTTCTGGGGCGTGGCCGCCTGGCCATGGCCGGCGTGCTGTCCTTGCTGTTGAGCGATGGCTCTGCGCCCCGCCCAGAGTCCCGCACCGACTGATGCGAGACGCGCGAAAAAATGTCTTCTGTCGTTCATGACCCTAATCCTTTCCTGCGACTCTTCCTTAGTGCTTCATCTCCTTGGGATTCATCTCTTTGGGATTCTTCTCTTCCATCAACTCAAGTTCCTTCGGGCTGAGCTTCGGCAAGTGACGGATGAACAGCACCAGCTTCCAGTTCTCCTCGTCCTCTCCGCCCCATCCCGGCATGCCCGTAAAGCGGATGCCGTTCTTGATGATGTAGAACAGCTCGCCATCGGAGAGCTGTTGGGTCTGCTCCTGGCGCATGTCCGGCGCCGGCGGATAAAGGCCCGCGTTGATCTCTGTCTTGCCGCTGCCGTCGTTGGCGTGACAGGTGGCGCAGTGGTCGGCGAAATGGTCCCGCGCTTCGGCTATGGCAAGCGGCGCCGGTTCGACGGGGTTCTTGAGATTCTTCGCGCCGGGCTCGCTGGCCATCCTGCGCAGATGCCGCGCAATGAAGGCCTCATACGCCGCGGGCTTATCGCGCGCGCTGAACCCGTGCGATCGCATGTACCAAAAAGACCACACGACGGCGACGGCGATGACGCACGCCGTCGTCCAGGCAAAGACCTTGAATATGCGCATGTAGACCTCCGGTCTCAGTCATTCGAGCGAGCGATGGACAGCGAGCGCTGGATCACCCGCAAGTGGCAGAAGACACGCTCAAGCGTTTTGGCAGTGGGAAAGTGATGAGGGTCTAGATCCGCAGGATGCTTACAGGGACAATGCCGGGTGGCGGTGGCAAGAAGAGCGAATGAGCCAAAGTCCGGTCGCACGACGGGTCGGTCAAGGAGTGATCGATGTCGTCGAGCGAGACGGCCAGAATTGAAGATACTGGATTCGCGTCGACATGCGTTGAAGATGGGAGCGCGAGGGCGGTCAAGGCCTGATGAAAGCACGCTTCGGGCTTCTGATTACCATTCGACTGGCCATTCTGATGGTGGCAGTCTGAACCTTTTCCGCTGTTCTGCGAGCGGTGCTGGGAAGCCGGGGCATTGCACGGTTTGACGAAGCACACCGAGAGGCACCGCGCACTTCCGATCGTCGCGATCCCAACCAGAACGAGTACCGCCTTGGTGAACGACTTTGACACCTGCCTTATGCTAGCACGATCGCCGTGGGGGCCAGTTCTCGAAACCGACCGGCGCGGGAACCCGTCTTTCAATTCGTTAGGAGACGTATGAGACGAAACTCCATGAAGAGAACTCTCCGCGGTACCGTCCTCCTCGTCGGTACTGCCATGTCGATATTCGCGGCGAGCCAAACGTGGGTCGGCAAGATCAGCGACAGCATGTGCGGCGCATCGCACAAGGCCATGGAGCACGGCGGCAAGAAGATGAGCGACCGCGAATGCGTTCAGGCCTGCGTCAAAGGCGGATCGAAGTACGTACTTGTCAGCAAGGGCAAAGTCTTCAACGTCAGCAACCAAGACTTTGCCGGCCTTGCCGGTCACGCTGGTCACGCGGTCAATCTCACAGGCGAAATGAGTGGCGATAGCATCGCTGTTTCAAAGATCGACATGACACGCAAGGCGAAAGGAAAGACTTCCAAGAACTGAATTCACGGACCCGCGCAACCGGAAGGGCGAGCATCTGCTGAGAGCGCCAACACCGCACTGCGAATCCGCTTCTTAGCGATCCGTGGGGTTGCGCGCGGGACGCCTATGATCCAGGCGAGCGAGACGCCTCGCTGGTCACATAAACTGGAGGCCACCGGCGTGATGCGTGTTCCGTATATTGCTCTTCGATTCAGATGGTCGGGTATCCGTCTATCTTAAAGATACGCTGGCAATTGACTCGAGTCGGACGGATGATCATGGCCGCTCTGCCGGCATCGAGACTTGGCGGGCGTCGAGCCGACTACCGAGCGGTAATGAGGACAGCGGTTAACTAGGTCTGGTAAGGTCTGGTTAATGCGCCGGCGACTAGGATCTTGCAGTGCACAGTCCCTCAGAGTCCTTTTGTGGCTTTGCCTCGGGCCTTCACTTGTCCAAGCCGTTCCGTACTTCGCCCGAAAGTACGACGTTAGCTGTTCCCGATGTCATCAACTTCCCCCTATGCTCAACGAGTTTGGGCAGCGCTTTGTCGCCAACGGCTACAAACTCCCCGAACTGCAGCAAAGATCAACAACCGTCCCTGCCGCCGTATGGGCTACTCAACGTTTCGAGTTTGATGAAGAGCGCGAAAAGGTCAAGGGCTTTCCAAACCGCGTCGAGTTTGATCTCCGCCGACGCGATCACGCCGTGGCTGTCGTATTTCGCTGAATGGCGAATGCTCAGCTACCAGACAACAGCGTCTCAACGGCTGTTCGGGCGTCATGGCCGTTTCGAGGATCTGTTCGTCCAGTTCTGGCTTCCCAAGCGAATCGCGCTCACGGTGGGTCAATATCGAATGCTCAATCAGTGGGATGTGTCGAGGAGATTGAGCCTTTCCGAGCCAGTCGCGTTCTCGGCAGGCGTCGCAGGAGCGCCGTCGCGCAACGCACGGCTCCAGTCCTTGAGATCTTTTTCTCTTGCCGGGAGGGCTCCGTCGGTCAGAGCCACAATCCAAACCTTCAATCGGGGATCTGTTTCCGACGGCTGGTTTCACGAGTTCGTCGTACCTATGAGCGGAGAACTCTCTGCGCCGCTGGGTAGCGAGGCACGGCGCAACGCGAGCTTCGAAATCGAAGCTCGGCCCAAAGGATTCCTGTACGAAACCTATTATCGTAGAGGGCTGTCATCTGCTGGAGCGTCGATGTTCTTCGGCCGCAACCGGCGATTGGCGAACGCGACAGGCATTCTTCAGATCGGCAAACACTCGTTGCTGGCCTCCGCCGGCACCGCGAAGTTCCGCCAAGGCTATTCCGATTTTCGGCTGACCGCCGGCGACACCTGGGTGCCACGACATTGGTTCGGCTTGGGAGCCCGAGTGGATCATCAGACGACGGTGCGACGAAGGCCCGCGTTCGTTCCACATGTCAATTTTAGCTCCTGCCTCCAGGTCTAATCCCACCGCCCTTCGGGCGGTCAGCTTCCAGCAGGTATCACCTTTTCATTTTGATGTGCCCGCAGCATGATCACACTGGCGCGGGGCAGGGTAATCCGGCCGAACCTCCGATGACGCCGACGGGTGCTGCGGCGAAAGCCGCGGGCGTGAAGGAGACGCGCCAATGACCACGGCGGCCGCGCACTTCAGGCGACTTTCAGTCGCAAGCCCAACCTGCCGGCTTTCAGCCGGCAGTTGTTTAGTTTCCCTGGCGGAAAGTATACGTTTCTACTCACGGTTGAACAGCGGATTCAGCCTAATAACTCGGGGGCCGCGATTGAGGTCAGCACGGTGTTTTAGCGACGAGGGCGATGGTCAGACCTCAAAAGAACGGCGCTTATCTGCGGTAGGACGGACCGTAGCCAACACCCGAATACTGACCGCGATTCACGCGAAAGTCACGAAGCGCGGCAAGATCATCAGCGTGGATTTGACGGTCGCGGCCGCGGCCCCACCGCGACAATCGTCGCTGTTCGCATCTCTCTGTCAGCGCTGGGGTTTTGCGCCATTCTGAGAGCGCTCAACTCCCACTTCCCCATCGGTAAAAAACCACTTGACTCTATACCCAGGTATAGGGTTTAGACTTATGTTTGGGGGGTGGTATGGAGTCGTTAACGATCGGCACGTTGGCCAAAGCGGCGCAAGTCAATCTGCAAACGATTCGCTATTACGAACGCGAAGGTCTCTTGCCGCAACCGCCGCGCAGGCCATCGGGCTATCGCATGTTCTCCTCCGACTCCGTACGCCGAGTGCGCTTTATCAAACGTGCTCAGGAGCTCGGCTTCTCACTCGCCGAGATCAAGGAACTTTTGGCGCTGCGCATCGACGAAGAACGAGGAAGCGCAGACGTGCGCACACTTGCGCAAGGAAAGATCGCCGATATCGAACAGAAGATTCGAACGCTGCAGGCGATGAAGAAGGTGTTGAAGAAACTGTCCGAACGCTGCCCCGGCTGTGGACCGATCAGCGAGTGCCCGATTCTCGAGAGTCTCGATCCGAAGGAGTATACACAATGAATCGACGGGCCATGGACCACAGGAACCTGCGCTCGGCAGGGGTCGCCAGAAATCTCGTACTGGTTGTGGGCGCTCTGACGATCATCGGAGTGGTTGCATCCGTTGGCTGTAGCCGCTCCCAGACTAACGTCGGCACAGCTCTGGCGGCCAGCGACCCAGCGGTGAAGACGGTCACGATACCGGTGGAGGGCATGAGTTGCGCCGCGTGTGCGGCGCGCGTGAAGAAAACGCTCAAAGAGATCCCAGGCGTCCAAGCGGTGCAATTGAATTTGGAACGCCGCAATGCTCATGTGCGCTACCTCGACGACCAGGTATCTCCCGACCGCTTGATGGCCGCCATCAATCAGCTCGGCTACAAAGCGGGCACACCTGCGTTGGCCGGCACCAGGATCGCTCGGATTCCCATTGAGGGCATGATGTGTGAGGCGATGTGCACGCCAACGGTCAAGAGGGCACTCGAGGCAATGGATGGCGTTACCAAAGTAGAAGTGAGTCTCAAGCCGGGCGATGCGCGGGTTGAGTATGTAGCGGCAAAGGTTTCTCCCGAGAAGATGGTGTCCACGATCAACGCCCTCGGGTTCAAAGCAGGAACGCCGAAATTGGAGCAGTAATGACCCTTGATGCATTTCTGGCAAGATTTGCCTCCAGTCTTCCCGACGGCTCCCTTTGGGCGTTGGCGGTTACGGTGCTGGCGGGCATGATGGCGAGTGCCGTTTGCCCTTGCACTGTCCCGGTCGGGATAGGCGTGGCTGGAGTAGTGGGCAGTTCCGCAACTGAGAACCGTAGAGATGGATTTCTGGTCGCCCTGGCTTTCTTTTTCGGCATTGTCGTGAACCTGGCTATCCTCGGTGCCGTCGCGGGCCGGATGGGTGCGGTTTTGACAGAATCGTTCGGACGGTACTGGGCGTTGGGCATGGCGAGTGTTTCTCTGATAGCCGCCATCGTGGCTTTCAGGGGTCCTCGTCTCCGAGTGAAGAAGCTGGCTTCCTTACGTCGGCCCGGTCTGGCTGGAACATTTCTGTACGGCTTCATTTTTAGTTTGGGAACCTCGGCCGCTCCTCTGCTCCTGTTGCTTACTGTGGCTGCCGCTCAGGCCCGTCCGGAGTACGGATTCATTCTCGCTGTGGCGTTCGGCATCGGGCGAGGGTTGCCATTCCTGCTCGCGGGGTTATTCGCAGGAGTATTGATGCGGTTTACCCGTTTGGGAATGTGGTCGCGAGCGATTCAGGTTGTGAGTGGCTGCGCCCTGATCTTCGTCAGCATCTATTACGTGCGGGCGTTTGCCGCCCTCTTATAAGAAGGAAGTTTTTATGGGTAGCAATATACACGCTCAAATGAAGGTTTCGGGAATAATGTGCTCTCCCTGGACGACGAGCATTGGTACGGAGGTGTCATTATGAGCAACGCAATGACCGTTGAATCCGCTCAACACTTCTGGAGCGAAGAACCTTCCAAACTACCGGGCCGGCGCCGAATCCGTGCGCATATCGGAGGGTTGCACTGTTCGTTGTGTACCGGCACCATCGAGAAGGCGCTTGGCCGCCGACCTGGCGTAGACAAAGTAGCGGTCAGTTTGACGCACGAACAGGCTCTCATCGAGTACGACCCGAGCGTGGCGCGAGCCGAGGACCTGCTGCAGACCCTCAAAGATATCGGCTACACCGTCTCCGATCCACGCAAGCTGCGTCCGTTTGAGGAAGAAGAGCGTGCCCTGGTACAAGAGCGCAGGCGCTTCGTGGCCGCATTGGCCATGAGCATCGCAGCCATGGGGTTTGCCGGATACCCAGTCGATAGCCCTTGGTTCGCACTGTGCGTGTTTTCCATCGCGAGCCTGGTCGCCTTCGCGTTCTTGGTTTTGCGCAGCTATGGCCTGGGCTGGGCGGTTGCTGGCTCGGCGCTTTTAGCTGCGCTGGGCGCCGGCACCTACACTCTGCAGTTGCGCGGCGCGTTCGGCGACGCCACTCCGTGGCTGGCCGGAGCGCTTGCCCTGTTCCTCATCTTCGGCTTAGGCTGGCACATTGTACGCATGGCCTTCATGGCGCTGCGGCGCGGTATTCTCAACCAGCACGTGCTGGTGGAGTTCGGGGCATTTGCGGGACTCGTCGGCGGCGTGATCGGCCTGGCATTCCGTCCGCCGAACTATCCGACAGTGGCGTTTTTCTCGGTGGCGGTAATGGTTCTCACGTATCACATCTTTTCCGAATGGCTGTCACTGATCGTGAAAACCCGCAGTTCGCAGGCGGTCAAGAAGCTTCTGGACCTTGAGCCTGACGTTGCCTATGTCGTAAAAGATGGCAGGGACGAAGCGGTTCCGCTCGAAAAGGTGCGCGTAGGCGACTTGGTACGAATCCGCCCAGGTGAGCGCGTGCCGGTGGATGGTCAGGTCGAATCCGGGGAATCGGACGTAGACGAATCGCTCGTCACCGGTGAGCCGATACCTGTCGAAAGGCGCCAGGGAGACCGGACTCTGAGTGGCGCCTTGAACGGTCACGGCACGCTTCTCGTGCGCGTCACGGTCGTAGGTGAAGAGAGTTTCCTCAGGCAAGTGGTACGCAGCGTGGAGGACGCCCGGGCCTTGAAACCCGGACTGTTACACATTGTCGACCGCGTGCTGCGCGTGTACACACCCATCGTGCTAATCACTGCGGCAGGCGCGACCCTCTTCTGGCTCCTCGTTCCAATGATTGGCGGAGGCTCCCCCGACCTGCAACGGGCGATGTTTGCTGGCCTGAGCGTGCTCGTAATGGGCTATCCGTGCGCAGTGGGGATTTCAGCGCCGCTGTCGATTGTACGGGGCGCGGGAGAAGCGGCGGAGCGTGGCGTGCTGATGCGCACCGGTGAGGCCTTTCAGGCCCTGCGGCGCGTGCAGCGCGTGGTTTTCGACAAGACCGGCACGCTGACCGAGGGCCACCCCGCTTTGCGGGAGATCGTCCCGGTGGCCTGCTCAGAAGAGGAACTGCTCGCGCTCGCAGGAGCCGTAGAGGCTGGATCCGAACACCCACTCGCTCGGGCCGTGGTGGAAGAGGCGTTCAAACGCGGTATCACTCTGCCCGAAGTGAAGGGATTCGAGGCCTTAACCGGTCATGGTGTAAGGGCTCGGCTTGGCGAAAAGACGCTAGTGGTCGGTAGCCCGGTTTTTCTCGCAGCCCGAGGAGCGGACCTCGTGCGCCAGGAGGCACGCATCAAAGAACTTGAGGGGCGCGGACTGACGGTCATCGGGGCTGCACGGGAAGGCACGCTTCTTGGTTTGTTGGCGCTGGGTGATGCGCTGCGACCCGACGCAGCGGAGACGGTGCGCCGTCTCCACGCACTCGGCATCCGCACGAGCTTAATCACCGGCGACAACGAGCAGGCGGCGCTCCATTTCGCCCGTGCCGCCGGCATCGAAGACGTGCATGCGCGCGTATTGCCAGCCGAGAAGGCGGCGATAATCCGAGAGCTCCAGCAGACCGCTCGCGTCGCGATGGTCGGTGACGGAATTAATGACGCGCCGGCCCTGATGCAAGCTGAGGTCGGCATCGCCTTCGGCAGCGGAGCCGACATCGCTATTGAATCCGCGGACGTGATCATACTCAACAAGCGAGTTGGTGCCGTGCTCGATGCGTACGAGATCAGCCGTCGCAGTTACCGAAAGATCGTGCAAAACGTATCCCTCGCGTTCCTCTTTAACGGGTTGGGGATTCCAGCGGCCGTCACGGGATTGATCTACCCGATATGGGGCATGGTCGCCATGGCGGCAAGCGTGACAACGATTTTCATTAATTCCCTGTGGGGCCGCGGCAACTATTTCTTCGAGGCGATTAAGACAGTGGGGCATGCGCCGGAGATTCCAACCGAGTCGCAGGCGCAGATCCAACAGTCTCACTGATGCGAGTTCTTACACATGTTCAGGTCAATCACTTTTGAAGTCATCGGTAGCCAGCGGCTCGCCTGTGCGGGCTGCGAGGAGCGCGTCGAGGACGTACTCAAAGGTCTGCAGGGCGTGGGGCAGGTTCGCGCGCAGGCGCGTAACCAACGCATCGAGGTCTTATTTGACACGGCCAAGCTGGATCCTAGCGCGATCGCGGAACGCTTGAATCAGGCCGGCTATGAGACCAGAGTGGGCAGTTGACTTCTGCCCTTTGTACCCGCTATGCGACTTGCGGAAGGCATCTACATCCATTCCTCGCTCCCGTGGTTGTGGGCTGTAGAGAACACACGTCCCGATCGGTGGGACGTGTTCGGAGCTGCTATCTCTCTGACTGATACGGCTCTCATCCTGTTCCGGCCACGTGGGGCATGATTTACGGCCCAGTTGTTTTCGATGTTGGCCGAACTTCCAGCCTACAAATCGTCACGTAAATCAGCTCGATCATGATGCTCAAGGCACCTCCTTGGAATCAAGACTCTCCAGAATCGGACACTCGCCCACGGGCCCACGCCCGGAACACGCGGCGGCAAGCCGCACAAGCGCCTTCTTCACGGCACGCAGCCGCTCGATTCTAGCGTTTACGTCCCCAATCTTTATTTCTGCGCGCCGCCGGACATCGGCGCAGGTCGTGCTCGGATCGATGCGCAGGGAGAGCAACTCTTGAATCTCATCGAGCTGGAATCCGAGTTCTTGGGCGCGCTTGATGAATCGAATTCTGTGAACCGCGTCGGTCGGGAAGGTGCGGTACCCCGATTGGGTCCGCGGCGGCTTTGGCAGCAGTCCCCGTTCCTCGTAGTAGCGAATGGTCTGGAGGTTGACGCCACTCCGCTTTGCCAGCTCACCCGAAGTCAAACCGGTCACCGGAAATCTCTCCCTGATAAAGATCGTAAACCCTGTACCTAACCATCGGGTCAAGTGCTTCCTCTGGCGATTCGGACTCCACCTTCATCTCGATTGCTGCGCTTTGAAACCGGCTCGAACCCCGGTTGTTGCAGCCGGCAGCTCAATATCCATTCTGGAGTTGGCTGTCTAATCTCTCAAGACCTGCAACCGCGGTCATGGCCCTTAGTTCCGTTTGTAGAGCAGCAGCCCACTTGAAACATCGCCCCGTCCACAAATCCGATGACAGCCTGGGAACCGTATACCGTTTGGTAGTAGCACGATATTGACGTTCGTATGCCAACGATGTAGTATTACGAATCTGCACATCGTAATACGCTGTCCGAGAGGAGAGACTGGGTGAATTTCGACCACAGGGCATCATCTGGATCGGAGAATCAACAAGGTGCCCGGCACCAGCGAGCTAAGTTTATCGCCTTGCTCTGTGGGGTGCTGTTCGCGTGGGCTGGGCCGGCTGAAGCCTCAGGTGCCGCAGTGTCGGGGCGGGTGCTCGATCCACAAGGAAGAGCAGTGCCTCGAGCGAAGATCAAGCTTGTTCCCCAGCCTGGCGCCGCCTCCCTCCGAGACGTGAACGGCGAGAGCGATCAGACGGGATCGTTCATGATCAGGCTACCCCAACCTGGGTCCTATCGCATTCATGCCGAGGCTCCCGGCTTCACCCCTGTGGACCAACCAGTAACGCTCAGCGCGGGGCAAACAGTTACTTCCGACCTTCAGTTCCGCGAGATCGCGACGGACAAGCAGGCTGTGACCGTTGTCGCCGATCTCACGGATGTCGATGTATTCGTGCCCGACCCCGCGCAGCGTGTGCTTGTGCGGCACGAGATGCTGGATGCAAATCCTGGCCGTCCTGGCGCACCCGTTTCGATTCCAGGGATGCCCACCGAATCACCGGCAGGCGGCATCAAGCCGCCGCAATACTTCGTGCCGGGCGTCGCGGGAGACCATGGCGAGCCGATTGCGCAATATATCCAGGTTGGTGGGCTACTGCTCCCAAACAACTTCCCGGCCAACGCGCACGGGAATGGGTACGCCGACCCGAACATCTTGATCCCGGCCGCAATCGGCAGTGTGCAGACGGATGGTGGAGCTTTTAACGTCCGCCAGGGCAACAATGCGATCAACATGGCTGCGACTTTTGGCCTCCGGGAGCAATTTCAGCCGTTCGTGCGTCTGACCGGCGACTCCCGCAATGCGAATCTGGTCATTGGCTGGAGCCCCGTGAATCCCGGAACACGCGGATGGATCGTGGCTGAGACGTCTTATGGTAATGGCTATCTTCGGACGTTGGAGCACCGAAAACAGTACAAACTGAATGCCTTCCGGGCGGCTCGATTTGGCAGGCATGAACTTTCCGTGTTTGGCTTGGGCTACTACGGATTCTCGTTTCTACCCGGCCTTTCACCCATTGAGGTGAGGCTGCTTGACGATACTGTAGACCCGCGTCAGCTTGAGAAAGCCAATTCCGGGATCTTCGCCATTAACGATACATGGCGGATCGATGACAACCGGCAGATGCAGTTCTCCGGCTATTTTCGAACGTATGGACTGGACGTTCGGTCCAATTTCGGTGAAGGGTTTATTCGGCAAACGGAGTTCCGGACAGTAGGCGGGGGAAGCACATTGTATGCACATAAGTTCAATCGAACACTATCTGGGCTAACGGGAATCGAGTACCGACGGGAAGCGCCCAGAGATCTAAACCTTCGCCGCGAAACCGACATCGGCCTGATGCCGCTCGTTACCAGCAACGACCTCACAATAAAGTTCGCGTCGCCGTTTGCTGCGGTTGAAGGAGCACTGACTCCCTACCTTCGCTACAACCTGGGCTTTCGCCGCGACGAGGTGAATCTTGATAACCGGGATAAGCTCAGACCCGACGCTTCCTTCCAAGTTCAGCAGGGCGTGAGTTTGCCGAAGGGCACGCTGACACTGCTGCCGCCCGAGTCGACCTACCTGCCATCTGTCGCGCTCAGCTACGGTCAGGCCTTCCATGTGAACGATCCGCGAATCGGAACTACCGCGGAACGCGGAACGATCATCAGCAAGGCGACGGCTTATCAGCTTGTGCTCAGCAAGACGGCGCTCAATACGGCTTTTCGGGCAACAGCCGTGCGGGTCACAAGAGATCAGCAGCTAGCAAAGATTAGCGCGGACACGGGCCTACAGGAAGACGTTGGACCAGCGCTCATCCGCTCGATCGTCCTGTCTGCACGGCGCTATTTTGCGTTTGGGTCTTTACAGGGCTCATTCGCGCGCGCGGACGCAAGAGACCGAATCACCGGCGAACCGGTTCCCGAGGCGCCACGCTTGATCTGGGACGTCCTTGGAACCATTGATCGCCTCCCGTTTGGCCTTCAGACAAGAGGTCAGTTCTCTTACGTGGGACGAAAGCCATTGGGCGAAGGACTTGTTGCCGTACCTGTCCGCCAGTATCGGGGTGCAGTAGTCCGTTCGTTCGAGCGTCAGAGGATGGATGTCGGCGTCAATTTCCTCGTCGCGAGCGGATTCGCCGGCCAGACGCTCGAAGCTCTCCAACTCGCAGGAGAGCCTGAGCCCGTTCAGCGAATCGTGGGGTACCGCCTCAAGTCATATGTGACGCTGTCGTGGACTTATCACTTCAGGCGCAGGCGTTGAGTGACGTGCATTGCCTGCGCGGGATTGTGTCGTCGCCGAGTGATGTGTTCCCCCACCCACTGGCCCGTGCCGGAACACGCGGCCGCAAGTCGCACGAGCGCCTTCTTCATGGCACGCAGCCGCTCGATTCTAGCGTTCACGTTCTCGATCTTCGCTTCTGCGCGTCGCCGCACGTCGGCGCAGGTCGTGCTCGGATCGATGCGCAGCGAGAGCAACTCCTGAATCTATCGAGCTGGAATCCAAGTTCTTGGGCGCGCTTGATGAATCGAATCCTGTGAACCGCGTCGGCCGGGAAGGTGCGGTACCCCGATTGGGTCCGCGGCGGCTTTGGCAGCAGTCCCCGTTCTTCGTAGTAACGAATGGTCTGGAGGTTGACGCCACTCCGCTTTGCCAGCTCACCCGAAGTCAACCGGGTCACCGGAAATCTCTCCTGATGAAGATCGCAAACCCTGTACCTAACCATCGGGTCGAGTGATTTTTCGAGCGCCGGGGCTTTCCCCCTTTTTCGGCCTCGAGGCAGTTCTTGAAGCCCGTTCGAAGCCCGAGTCGTGTAGTGCGTCAAACAGTTTGAAGCTGAACCACTGCCAGCGGGTGAGATCCCCGGCATCCAGCGTCGGACAAGAGATCCAACAGCAACCTGTGATAACCTCACGCCCAGTGCCTAAGCGCTTGTACATCTGGACCCGCGATCTGCATTTGTACCTCGGATTGTTTATCAGCCCGTTCGTATTGCTGTTCGCAGTGAGTGTGTTCTTTCTGAATCACGCTCGAACGCCGATCGACGCGACCACAACGACCAGAGTCATGGTCCATGACCTGCAGGTTCCCGCGGGCATTGCAGAGGCGCAGGGCATGGAGCGCGTACACCACGCCGCGGAAATCCTCGCCCAGGTGGGAGTGACCGGAGAGATCAACTTCATTCGCTACATCCCGAAGGAACGTCGCCTGGTCATTCCCGTGGTGAAACCCGGTGTCGAGACCACGATCGACCTCAATGTCGAGGCGCGCAAGGCTACGGTGTCGCGGCGAAAGACCACAACCTGGGAGACACTGTCGTACCTGCACAAGTCGCCCGGCCCGCACAATGCCGCCATACGAGGAAACTGGCTTTGGACGCGTGCGTGGCGATGGCTCGCCGACGCGACGGTTTACCTGGTGTTGTTCCTTTCGATGAGCGGGATTTACCTGTGGGTGGCGCTCAAGTCGGAGCGCAAGGTCGGTCTGATCTTGCTCATTGCGGGAGCTGTTTCATTGGGTGGAATCATCTATGTCGTCATTGCCTGATCCCGCAAGCCCACGGTCCACGGTCAACCTCGAGACATTGAATCGGAAACTGCACTATTACCTCGGCCTATACTTCCTGTTCTTCTTGTGGCTGTTCTCGTTCACAGGATTGCTTCTCAATCATCCTCAGTGGAGATTCGGCGAATTCTGGCCACAGCGGAAAGAGATTCGATTCGAGAAGGCGATCGAGCCAACGCCAGCGACAAATGATCTTGAGCGCGCCCAGGACTTGATGCGCCAGTTGAACGTGGCGGGCGAGATCGATTGGCCGGACCGGAAGCAGGAACCTGGCCGACTTGATTTCAATGTCAACCGCCCCGGCCGCATGAATCGCATCAGCGCCGACTTGGCTCAAAGGCGCGCCTCGGTGCTGCAGACTGACATCAACGCGTGGGGAGTCATGAACGTGTTGCACACCTTCAGCGGAACGCGCGCCAACAACCCGAACGCGAAACGGGACTGGGTGCTGACCACAGTCTGGGTCTTCGCCATGGATGTGCTGGCCGCCGGCCTTCTGCTGATGGTGCTCAGCAGCTATTACATGTGGTACCGGCTCAAACAGAAACGCCGGTTGGGACTTATCGCATTGACGGCCGGTGCCATCAGTTGCGGGTTTTTTGCCGCCGGGCTGGCGTGGCTGCGGTAAACAGCCGCCTGCGCTGGCGACGACCTTGCTTGCCGCCCCCCGCACGCGCAACCCAAGCCCCGGTCAGTGATGCAGCCAGGGTTGTCGTCTCCCTGTTAGGTACCCTGAGGGTCAAGCGGTTTCGGCACGGAACCCTCGTGCCCTCCTGCCGATTGACAAGCAAGTCCAGCCAACGTATAGTCAGAATTATGAGCGGCCGGCGCGCGGTTCCGATGTTCATCGCCCTCGCCATGGTTCTGCTCAAAGGGGGCGACTGTATCAGCCCTCTGTTCGCCGACCAGGAATCCAAAAACTGCTGCACACGCGGAAAGTGTAACCCGTCGCAGAAGGCGGATCCGTGTTGCCAGACGACTTCTCCGTCGGCGACGCAGTACTTCCAGCCCGCCACAAAGGTCACGCTAGATCAGAGTTCGCTTGCGTTGACAGACGTCGTTATTGACGTCGCACACCTCGAGCCTTCGTTTGTCGCTGTCAATCGTGGCTTTCTGGAGATGGCGTTCAAGTCACCACCAGGCCTGACCCAAAGCGTCTCTCTGCCCCTCCTCATTTAGTCTGCGCTCACAGAATCTCTGTTGGCGTGTGCGAACGCGCCAAGTAGTTCCCTAAGACAAGAACTCTTGGAGGATTTGTATGCCGGCAAGATTGCCGCTCGGCATGCTCTTTTCTCTGCTGAGTGCCGCCGCTTGGGCCCAGAGCCCCGGTCAGGCTGTCTCCGCAGAACAAGAGCGCGTTGTGCATATTCAGGACTTAGTAGATGAGCTGTTGAGGAACAATCCCGATATTCGTGCGGCTCAGTTCCGCCACGATGCGGCCACCAAGCGACCCTCGCAGCTCAACGCATTGCCTGAGCCGAAGGTCAGCTTTACAAACTTCGGCGTCGGCCATCCGTTCTCGCGGCTGAGTACGAGCGAGTTCGCCTATCAAGGATTCGGCTTCTCGCAGGAGGTTCCGTATCCAGGCAAGCTGGCGCTAGCTGGTGAGGAGGCGCGCAAGGAGGCCGAGAGCCAGCGCGAGATGTACCGGATGGCCGTTCTGGACAAGACCGCCGAACTGAAGGTGGCCTACTACGATTGGTTCCAGATTGCCAGGGCGACCGAGATCACGCGCAAGAATCGGGACCTCCTGGAGCGGTTCGAGCGGATCGCGCGGGCGCGTTACGCAGTCGGCAAGGGCATCCAACAAGACGTGCTCAAGGCGCAGGTCGAACAGTCCGGCCTCGCCCAGCAGCTCGAGATTCTCGAGCAGAAGAAGGCCACCATCGAGGCTCGCATTCGGTCGCTGCTCAACGCAGAGCGGCCACTCGGCCGGCCCGCGGACATCAAGTTGACTCCCTTGTCGACCAATCTGGAAGCATTTCTCGCGTCGGTCGATCGGCAGGCGCCGCGTCTGCGTGCACAGCAAGCCATGCTCGACAGCCGCGCGGTCGGAATCGAACGCTCGAAGAAAGAGTACCGTCCGGACTTTGCCTTCAATTTTCAGTGGCAAAAGACTGCCGCTCCGTTTCGCGACTACTACATGGCGACAGCCGAGGTGAAGTTGCCCCTCTACTTCTGGCGCAAGCAGCGTCTGGGTGTTGAAGAAGCTGCGGCGCGTTTTCAGGAGGCCCGCCAGACCTATGTGTCCGCACGCCAGGAACTCGTCTTCATGATCAAAGACCTGTATCTAACGGCGAGGACCAGCGAGCGGCTGTTGGCACTGTATCAGAGCGGAATCATACCCCAAGCCTCGCTGTCACTAGAATCCGCATTGGCGGGTTACGAAGTGGGCAGCGTGGACTTCTTGACCCTCATGAATAACTTCATGAGCCTCCTCACCTATGAAATGCAGTACTACGACGAGTTGGCCAAGCACGAACAGGCTCTCGCCCGGCTAGAGGCCCTAGTGGCAACGCCTCTAACTCAACCGTAATGGAGATCCGTGAGATGGAAACAGAGAACCCAAATCCCGCTGAGCCGGTAGCTGAAGCCGATGAGAAGCGTTCGCCGCAAGGGCGATCGTGGAAATCTTGGATCGTCGCTCTGCTCCTGACAGGCGCAGTCACCACTTTTACCGTGTACGTCTGGAAGCCCGACATTTTCAAGTGGGGTGGTCAAGGTGCGACGCATTGGATACAGAAGGAAGAGAAGGAAGAATACTACTGTCCGATGCATCCGCAGCAGAGGTCTGACAAGCCAGCCAACTGCCCGATCTGCAGCATGAAGCTCGTCAAGATCGAGAAGGCCGCCAACTCCAAGGAGGGCAGCGCGGGGGTGTCGGCGGAATCCGCCCCACCGGCTCCTTCGACGATCTTCATTGCTCCGGAACGCCAGCAGTTGATTGGCGTCAAGTCGGTTCCGGCAAGAGTCATGCCGCTCGTGAAGGAAATCCGCACGGTAGGAAAGTTCGCGTTTGACGAAACCAGGATCACTCACATCCATACCAAAGTGGCCGGTTTCATCGAGGAAGTCTTCGTGGATTTCGTCGGAAAGCCGGTGAAGAAGGGCGAACCACTGTTCACCATATATAGTCCCGATCTGGTCGCAACGCAGGAGGAGTACTTGTTGGCGCTCAGGTCCAAATCGGTTCTGCAGGACAGCGCTTTCCCGTGGATTTCCGGGGGCTCAAAGAACCTGCTGGAAGCGGCGCGTCGGCGTTTGCAACTGTGGGATATCACCGACGGAGAAATCCATCAGCTCGAGAAAGAAGGAAAACCGAAGCGCGCGCTGACGGTCTACTCGCCTGTCGCTGGCATTGTGACCGAGCGGGCTGCGTACCATCACGGCCGGCATGTGAGTCCTGAAATGGATCTCTACACCATCGTCGATTTGTCGACGGTCTGGGTGCTTGGGGAAGTCTACGAATCCGAGTTGGCCTACGTGCGGGTGGGCCAAACCGTTCTTGTGGAGTCTCCATACGCCGGAGGAATGAAGGAACGCACGGGCAAGGTCGTCTTCATCTCCCCCACGTTGGATCCGGCGACGCGTGCTGCCAAGGTTCGCGTGGAATTTCCCAATCCCGATCTCACGTTGCGACCGGACATGTTCGTCCACTTTAGGGCAAGCATTCCGCTGGGTACAAGAACCGTAGTTCCGGAAGACGTTGTCCTCGATACCGGGACCCAGCAATACGTCTTCGTGGACAAAGGCCAAGGCTACTTTGAGCCGCGCTCAGTAAAGCTTGGCGCGGCGGCCGGAGGTTATTACGCCATCGAGCAAGGCCTCAAGGCGGGCGAACGCGTAGTCACTTCAGCCAACTTTATTCTCGACTCGGAGACCCGCTTGAAGGGCGCGTTTGCCAACATGGGCAAGCCGTCATCCGCTCAATCAAGCAGTCCAGCCGCGCCTGCACAGAGTCTCACTATCGAGATCGTCGAGCCCCGGACGGCGAAGGTCGGCAAAAACAACCTGCGGCTGCGGGCGAGGGATGCGGCCGGGAATGCTATCGCCGATTCCGAAGTCGAAGTCACGCTGTTCATGCCGCAGATGGGCAGCATGGCGCCGATGCGCTCCACGGCAAAGCTCCAACCCATGGGCAATGGCGAGTATGCAGGCCAGGTGGACGTTCCGATGGCCTGGACCTGGGAGACCACAGTGACAGCAAAGAAAGACGGCAAAGTGATCGGCTCCGCCAGGACCAGCATCACCGCGCGCTGAGGAAGACGCGCTCGCATGATCAACGCGATTATCGAGTATTGCGCAGCACACCGGGGGATCGTCGTGATCCTCGTGGTGGTTCTGACGTTCATCGGACTCTGGTCGATGCGTGAGATCCCGCTCGACGCGATTCCCGATCTTTCGGACCCGCAGGTCATTATCTACACGGAGTGGCCGGGGAGAAGCCCGAACCTCGTCGAGGATCAGATCACCTATCCGATCGTGTCCGCGATGCTCTCGGCGCCAAAGGTCAGCGTTGTGCGCGGCAGTTCGGACTACGGGTTCTCCTACGTCTACGTCATCTTCGAGGAAGGTACCGACATCTATTGGGGCCGCAGCCGCGTGCTCGAATACATGAGCAAGATCAGCGGCAAACTGCCGGAAGGCATTACGCCGAAGCTGGGGCCCGACGCGACGGGTGTCGGCTGGGCCTTTCAGTACGCTCTGGTGGATAAGTCGGGGAAGAACAACCTCGCGCAATTGCGTTCGTTCAACGACTGGTACATGCGCTACTGGCTGGAGAGCGTGCCTGGCGTCGCCGAGGTCGCCACCGTCGGCGGATTTGTGAAGTCCTACCAGGTGACCGTCGATCCCAACAAGCTGTCAGCCTACAAGATTCCGGTCCACAAGGTGATGGAGGTGATTCGGAGAAGCAACAGTGAGGTGGGCGGCCGCGTGGTGGAATTCACAGGCAAGGAATACCTCGTGCGCGGCCGTGGCTACATCCAGTCCCTCGACGACATCTCGAGCCTGGCTGTAGGCTCCGACGGCATGGGGACGCCGGTCTATATTCGGGACATTGCCCGCGTGGAATTAGTGCCCGACATGCGGCGCGGCGTGGCGGAGTTCAACGGAGAGGGTGAGGTCACGGGCGGTATCGTGGTCGTCCGCTACGGGCAGAACGTGATGGACGTCATCCAGCGGGTCAAGACCAAACTCAAGGAAAGCGAGGCCGGCCTGCCGGAGGGAGTCGAAGTCGCCATCACCTACGACCGCTCGGATCTGATTCAACGGTCCATTGACACGTTGAAGCACACGCTGATCGAGGAACTGATCATCGTCAGCCTCGTGATCCTGATCTTCCTGTGGCACATCCCGAGCGCGATCATTCCGATCCTCACCATCCCGATCGCCGTCATTCTGTCGTTCATCCCGATGTATGCCAGCGGCGTCACGTCGAACATCATGTCGCTCGGTGGCATCGCGATCGCCATCGGCGCGATGGTGGATGCCGCAATCGTGGTCGTTGAGCAGACGCACAAGAAGCTAGAGCACTGGGAATCCCAGGGCAGGCCGGGCAGCGCCACGCGCGTGATCGTCGACGCCGTCAAGGAAGTCGGCGGGCCGAGCTTCTTTTCGCTTCTCGTCATTGCCGTTTCCTTCATGCCGATCTTCGCCCTTCAGTATCAGGAGGGCCGCCTCTTTAAGCCGCTCGCGTTCACCAAGAATTTTTCGATGGCGATTGCGGCCGTGCTGGCGATTACGCTCGACCCGGCGCTGCGGCTGCTGTTCATGCGGACCAAGCGGTTCGAGTTCCAGCCGCGATTCTTGGCCGCGATCGTCAACGCGATCACGGTGGGCAAGATCCACAACGAGGAGAAACATCCCATCAGCCGTCCGCTGATGCGCCTGTATCATCCCGTCGTTCGCTTCGTTCTGGACTGGAAGTGGCTCGTGATCGCGCTGTCGGTCCTCATTGTCGTTGCGACCATTCCCGTGTTTCAAAAGCTTGGTTCGGAGTTCATGCCGCCGCTTAACGAAGGCAGCATCCTTTACATGCCAATCACGCTCCCGGGCATTTCAGTGACAGAAGCCACCCGATACCTCCAGCTCCAGGATAAATTGCTCATGCAGTTTCCTGAAGTGCAGAGCGTCTTCGGAAAAATAGGAAAGGCTGAGACCGCGACAGATCCCGCGCCGTTCAGCATGGTGGAAACCACCGTAGTTCTGAAGCCGGAAAGCCAGTGGCGAAAAAGTTGGTCCAAGCGGTGGTACTCGGATTGGGCGCCGGAGTGGCTCAAGCGCCCGCTGCGCCGCGTGTGGCCCGAAGAGCGGCCAATCGGCTGGGAGCAGCTCACAGAGGAGATGGACAAAGCCGTCCAGATCCCGTCCTACGCGAACGCCTGGCTGTTTCCAATCCGCACGCGGATCGATATGATCACCACCGGCATCCGCACGCCCGTGGGAGTCAAGGTGCTCGGGACAAATCTCGAGACGATCGAGCGGATCGGTCTGGAGATCGAAAAAGTCTTGCAGCAGGTGCCCGGGACGCGCAGCGCCTTCTTCGAGCGCGTGACCGGGGGCTACTACCTGGATGTCCAGGTCCGGCGCGAAGAAGCGGCACGATACGAGCTCACCGTCGGCGATGTCCAGGACATTGTCGAGTCCGCCATCGGCGGGATGGCCGTCACCACGACAGTCGAAGGACGCGAGCGCTACCCGGTGAGCATCCGTTACGGCCGCGACTATCGAGACAGCCTGAACAGCCTTAGCCGCGTCCTGGTGCCGACAATGAAGGGCGCGCAGGTGCCGCTGACGCAGCTTGCCGACATCACGCTGCGCAGCGGACCGCCGATGATCAAGAACGAGGAAGGGTTCCTGGCCGGCTTCCTATACGTCGACGTCACCGGCCGCGACATGGGCCGCTACGTCGAAGACGCCAAGCGCGTCGTGGCGGAAAAGATCAAGCTGCCGGCCGGCTACCAGGTCGTCTGGAGCGGACAGTACGAGTATCTGGCACGTGTCGTGGAACGGCTGTGGGTCGTCGTACCAATCACGCTCTTCGTCGTGTTCCTGCTGCTGTACATGAACACTGGCTCGATGGTGAAGACGCTCATCATCCTGCTGGCGGTGCCGTTCTCGGCGGTAGGCGCCATATGGCTGCTGTACCTGCTCGACTACAACATGAGTATCGCGGTCTGGGTGGGCTTGATCGCCCTGCTTGGAGTTGACGCCGAAACAGCGGTGTTCATGCTGCTCTACCTCGATATCGCATACAACGACCGCAAGGCCAAGGGCCTGATGCGAAATACGGCTGATCTGAAGGAGGCAATTGAAGAAGGGGCGGTCAAGCGCCTGCGCCCTAAAGTGATGACGGTCGCCGTGATGTTCATGGGACTGGTTCCGATCATGTGGTCCACTGGGGCCGGCTCGGATGTCATGCGCCGGATCGCCGCTCCGATGATCGGCGGCATCTTCACGTCGTTCATTCTCGAACTGGTCGTGTACCCGGCGATCTACGAGATCTGGAAGGGATTTGAAGTACGAAAGCTTGCAAAAGGAGAACCGATAACCACATGAAACGAACACTGACCTCTCGCTGGAGACAACTCGCGGCCGGCACTGCCGCCGTCCTGGTGCTCTTGATGGCTGGACTGACCCAAAGCGGCTCCGCTCAGCCCGAAACCCGGATGAGCAGGAAGGAAATGAAGGAACTTATTGCCAACGCGAAGGGCAAGGAGGACCATCAGAAGCTCGCGTCCTACTACAAGCAGGAGGCGGAACGACTGCTGGCCGAAGCTAAGGAGCACGAGGAGATGGCCGAGATGTATCGAAAGAACCCACATCCTCTCGAACAGAAGCACCCGATGGGCGTGGGCGCCGGGCACTGCCGCTATGTCGCGCAGCGCTATCGGCAAGCCGCGGCAAAGACGCAAACCCTTGCGGCCTTCCACGAGGGCTTGGCGAAGAAAGCGCAGTAGGCATCACAAATCCGCGCATAGGAGATGAAGATGAGAATTCGAACATTGATCTTGATCGTAATCACAGCCGTGTCAGTGAATCCAGGCAATCAAGTTTGGGCAGCTGCGCAGGCGGGGCAGAAGCAAGCCGGGAAGAAGGTCGAAGCCAAGGTTGTCGACCCGGTCTGTGGGATGGAGGTAGCCCCGAAGGACTCGGAGAAGGCTGTCTACAAGGGTAAGGCGTACTACTTCTGCAGCCGGTCTGAGAAGCAGGACTTCGAGAAGTCCCCGGAGAAGTATCTTCGTCCCGACAAGAGCAAAAAGTGATTCCGCTCGGCCAACCAGGCGGGGCGTCGGGATTCCTTGCGTCGCCCTGCGTCCAATCGACCTTACTTTTGTTGTGGAGCCGGGTAAAAGGGTGTCTCGATGAAGCGCAGGCGGTGACTGGCGCACGGTTGCAACAACTTTACAAGCTGGAGACCATCGATGAAAGGGCCTGAGACCAGGTACGTGACAGGCGTCCCCCGGGCGCTTCGGCGTTCGTCTGTGTTGCTCGTTGCTGTCGGGTGGGGCATTGGCACAGCGCGTGGCCAAACGAGTCCGGATGTAGTTGAGGTCTGGAGCTCGGAAGTGTTGCGTGCGGCGACCCGCAAGGCAGACCAAGCTGAACGCGCCGTGCAGCTTTCGGAACGGCTTGAGGAGCTTTCAGCAGGCAGCCCTCTGAGCCCAGCGGAATGGCCCACGGCATACGCAGCCCTGCTGGCGCGGCGGGTGGAGGCGCTTCACGCACTCCCGTCGGGATTCATGGTTTCTTCAGCTGATAAGGACCCAAATGAGAACACTGCTGTTCTGCCTGACGCCTCACCTCACTTTGGAGGGACAGCCCGGTACTTCCGTGAGCCTGAAATGGCGCCGCTGATTCGCCGGATCCTCCGGCAGGAAGGGCTACCCGAACAGCTCGTAGCCGTTGCACTCATCGAGAGCGGCTTAAACCACCTTGCGGAGTCTCCGAAGGGCGCACGCGGACTCTGGCAACTGATGCCGGACACGGCACGCCGCTTTGGTCTGAATCCGGACGGCCCATTCGATGAGCGGTTCGACCCGGTTCGTTCCACCGTGGCCGCGGCCCGGTATCTGAGGCAGATATACGACCGGTGGGGTGACTGGAGCCTGACCCTGGCCGCATACAACGCCGGTTCCGGCAGAGTACAAGAGGCGTTGGCTCGAAGCGGCGCCCGGAGCTTCTGCGCAGCAGCCCGTCTCCGGTTTCTCCCGGAAGAGACGCAGCGATATGTTCCGAAGGTGCTCGCTGCTGCACGCCGAAGCAGTCCATCCGAGGCAATCGCAGGGCGCGACTTGACCTTCGTCGGCACAAGACCCACTTGGGTGCGGATCAACGCAGAACTGCGAGAAGGAGGCGCTCCATGAACACGTTCCTTTTGAGCCTTACCCTGCTGGTGCCCGCAACTGCGCTTTCAGCCGAACTGCAGGGTTCATCATTTCACCGGCCGCTCAATCATGTCTCAAGTCAGGAGAGACCACGACTCGCGTCGATCATCGTAGACGCTCGGCTAGTCCTGGTACCGGTAACGGTCACCGACAGAAAGGGAAGAGCAGTTACGGGCCTGAAGCCGGAAAACTTCCGGCTGCTTGAGGATGGTGCACCCAGGGACATCCTCTCATTCGGTAGCGAGGATACGCCGATTTCACTCGGCGTCGTCTTCGACGCGAGCGGAAGCATGAAGCGCAAGTTTTCCGAGGCCCGCTCCGCCGTGCGGGCGGTGTTGGAGAGTGCCGATCCAGAGGGTGAGGCGTTCCTGATGACCTTCGCAGATCGACCCGAAACGCCGGTAGACTTCACACGGGCCTTTGACTTGCTACCAAATCGGCTCCTCCTCGTCAATCCAGCAGGAAGCACCGCGCTGATCGATGCAGTGTACCTCGGGCTCAACCGAATGCGTTCGGCGCAGAATCCACGGAAAGCTCCTGCTCATTTCGGATGGCGCCGACAACAACAGCCGCTACAGGGAATCGGAGCTATTCTCGATGGTCGTCGAAGCGGACGTCCAAGTCTACACAATCGGGATCAATGAAGATCCGCGAAGTCCGGAAGAGCGGCGAGGAATGTTCTTTCTCGAGAAGCTGTCTGACATCACCGGCGGGCTGCACTTCATCGTCCGGAACCGGAGTGAACTGCGCAACGTCGCGGAGAAGATTGCCGTGGCGATGAGAAACCATACGTGCTCGCGTATAAACCGGGCGACGGCGGACCAGTCGGAAAGTGGCGCAAGATTCGAGTGAAGCTCGATGTACCGATCGGCCGGGGGTCACTCCGGGTTAGTGCCCGAGGTGGATACTACAGTCCCGAGCGATGATTCGTGGGTGTTTTGCATCGAGGAGGATTAAGTGAGCAACGCGGTGATTATTCTGGCAATCGGTCTGGTCGCGACGGCTTTCGGCGCAGACGAGTTCCGGTATCCGGTGATTCGTGGCAAGCTGCTGAAAGACGAGCCCGGCCAACTGGAGATTTCGAAAGGAGGCCTGTCATACCGATCCGCCGACGGGAAAACGGCGATTCGGGTTCCTCTGCAGGATATCCTAGAGGCGGATCTATCGGATCCCAAGGTCATTCACATCGAGACCTACGACATCCTCAAGCGCCGGCTGACTGGCCGCCGTGTCTACACGTTTCGGTTGCGTGATAGTAGGCACGATGAGGCGCTCACTCGCTTTCTCGTCGACGCCCTTCCGAGGCCCGTCATCGGGGCGTTCGGAACAGCGTCCCAGGGAGCCTTCGAGATTCTCGCCTATCACCGGCACCGGCTCGGCGGCTGCCACGGCAAACTTGAGATCGGCGCTGATGCCATCCGCTTCGTCAGCGACAGGCCGGGCGACTCCCGCACGTGGCTGTACCGCGATGTGGAAACGATCGGGAACATGACGCCGTTCCATTTTCGTGTGAGCACCTTGGTCGAAACCTACAATTTCGACTTGAAGGACCGCCTGAGGGAGGATGCCTATCGGCTGGCGTGGCAGCATGTCCATAGGCTTTCAGGTGGCGATGTGGAACACCGGAAGCCGCCGGTCGACTGATCACCCACGGGCGCTCACCTTCAGGGCATCCGTGGCGGCCCGATTCGGCGCACAATACGTCAATGGAGATTGTCCGGTCTGTAGTCCTATTCCTTCTCGCCGGCCTTTGCGAAATCGGTGGCGGATACCTCGTGTGGCTTTGGTTGCGCGAGGGACGAGGCCCTTGGTACGCAGCCACCGGTGCGGTTGTTCTCTTTCTATACGGCGTCCTGCCGACCTTGCAAAAGGCTCACTTCGGCCGAGTCTACGCGGTGTACGGAGGCGTCTTCATAGTGCTTTCACTGCTGTGGGGCTGGAAGATCGATGGCATCGCTCCGGACCGCTTTGATCTGATCGGAGGCTGCATTGCTCTGGCTGGCGTTGCTGTCATGATGTATTGGCCACGATCCTAGTTGATCCTCGGCGCGCCCGCCGCGATGCGAGTCCACTCAGTGCATGTGCTCGGTTGTCTTCTTTCCGCCAGGATCTGCCTTTGCTCCCGTGGCAGGTTTCGGAGCCGGCAAGCGCAAGAGCACCTCGTTGGCCATCACTTCGCCCGTGGGCAGCTTCGACCCGATCACGCCGGCACGGTCACCTTGGCGGACCTGACTTTTGTCCACCATCTGCTTGTCGAGTTCGAACTTCGTCTTGCTTGAGAACTTGACTTTGACCGTCTCAGTTTTGGTCTTCAATTGAAGGCCATCCCCTGTCACACCGACGATTTCGCCAGTGACCGCATTCCCCTTGTGCAGCCGCTCATCGTGCGCGGCGAGGTTGGAAGACGCCAGCAACGCTAGAGCGCCGCAACAGTAATCATCAACATTCATGGTTCTTTCCTTATCTCATTCTTCTCTTGGTCAGTGATTCTACGCGGTCCCGACCTGACCTGCATCGACAACGCTTCCCGAGTTAAGTACGCTCTTGTGCCCGACCGCGTGATATACAGCCGGGACCACTACCATGTTCAGGGCAGTGGATGTCAGCAAACCAAACAAGATCACTATGGCCATGGGTGCCTGAATCTCGCTTCCCGGTTTCCCCATTCCTGCGGCGATAGGAACCAGCGCCAGCCCTGCCGCAAGCGCCGTCATCAAAATAGGTGCTAGCCGCTCCGAAGCTCCTTGCATTACGGCCTGCCGCAAGTCGGTGACACCCTCAGCCTCTCTCAAGTGGCGAATGTGCGAGACCAGCATGATGCCATTGCGAGTGGCAATACCAAATAGTGTGATGAACCCGATGATCGAGGCCACCGAAAGCACTCCGCCTGCCAGGTAAACGCCGGCAACGCCGCCCACCAGGGCCAAGGGCAGATTGACCATGATGATCAGCGCGTCGCGGGTCGAATGGAAGGCGGTCGCAAGGATCAACAGGATGCCAACAATCACTCCGGCACCAAGGATCAGCAACCGGCGCGACGCCTCAGTTTCACTCTCAAACTGTCCGCCATACTCAACCCGGTAGCCTTGCGGCAGCTTGACCTTCTCTCCTACCGCGGATCGGATCTCGTTCACGACCCCCAGCAAGTCGCGTCCGGCGACATTGGCACTGCACAACGATCTTCCGCTGGACTCCTTCCCGGCTGATGAAGTTGGGGCTGCGATCCTCGTAGATGTCGGCGACAGCATCCAGAGGAACCTTCGCTCCGGAGGATGAGTCGATGAGAGTGCGACCGATCACCTGCAGGTCTTCAAGACGTGTCTCCGGATACCGCACCACCATCGGAAAACTGATTTGCCCCTCAAGCACACGATTCACCTCAATGCCAACGAAGGCGGTTTGAATCTTGGTGGTCACTTCGCCCGGCTGCAAACCGAAGCGGGCGGCATCTTCCGGGCGAACCCGCACGCGAACCGTGGGGATGTCCGTCTGCTGCTCGACCGACAGATCGACGACCCCTGAGACACCCTTCATCGCACCCTCGATCTGGCGCGCAAGCGAACGCAGCAGCGTCAAGTCGTCACCGAAGACCTTCACCGCAATGTTGGCGCGTGTGCCCGAGAGCATGTGATCAATCCGGTGCGAAATCGGTTGGCCGATCGTCACGTTCATGCCGGGAATCAAGGTCACGCGTTCGCGAATTTCCGCAAGTACATCCCGCTTTGGCCGCTCCTTCATTTGAAGCGTCACGTCGATTTCCGCGGACTCGACGCCTTGCACATGCTCGTCGAGCTCTGCCCGTCCCGTGCGTCTCGCCGTCGAAACAACCTCCGGGACGCCCAGGAGAATACGCTCCAATCCCGGCCGAGGTTGTCGGAGTCCGCGAGACTCGTTCCCGGCAGCGTGACTGCACTTACCGTCAATGTGCCTTCGTTGAACTCCGGTAGGAATGCGCGGCCTGTGTGGGAACGTGCGACACCGGCTCCAATAAGGAGGAGCGTTGACGGAATCACTACGAGCCAAGGATGGTTCAGAGACCATCGCAGCGTGGGCTGATACATCCTCTTCAGCCATGTGACAAGCCACGGCTCGTGCCCTCGAAGAATGGATTTCGCATTGGGCAAGAGCAAGGAACAAAGCGCGGGTGTCACCGTCAGGGCGACCACCAAAGAGGCCGTCAGACTCACGATGTAGGCGAACCCCAGCGGAGTGAGCAACCTGCCTTCGACGCTGCTCAGGGCAAACAGAGGCAGGAACACCAGGACGACGATCACGGTCGCGAAGACAACCGACCCGCGGATCTCGGTGCTGGCTTTGTAGATCACTTCGAGCGCCGGAAGCCGTTCGTCCTCCGGTTTGAGAGCGTTCTCTCGCAACCGGCGGATCACGTTCTCGACATCGATAATGGCGTCGTCCACAAGTTCGCCGATAGCGATCGCAAGGCCGCCAAGGCTCATGCTGTTGATAGTGAACCCGAACCAATTCATGGTGATCACCGCCGTGACGACGGAGATCGGGATCGCTGACAAGGTAATGATCGCCGCGCGACCGTTCATCAGGAACAACACGACGACAATCACAACAAGGATCGCCCCGTCCCGCAGCGCCGATGTGAGATTTTCAAGAGATCTCTCGATAAAGTCCGATTGACGGAACACCTGCTTGTCGATCTTCATCCCCGCTGGCAGCGCGTTTTGGATCTCGTCCAGCGTGGCATCCAGCTTCCGCGTGAGTTCGAGTGTATTTGCGCCGGGCTGCTTCTGGATTCCCAGCACGACCGCTGGTTCAGCATTGTGCGACCCTTCGCCTCGCTTCAGGGCCGGACCGATCTTCACTTGGGCCACGTCCCGGATAAAGATGGGGCGGCCGTTGCGTGACCTGACCGCGATCTGCCCGATAGCCTCCTCCGAGGCCGCGCGACCAACACCCTGGATCAGGTACTCCTGCCCGCCCGCGACCCGAAAGCCGGCCGAGGAGTTCTGGCTTCCCTGCCGCAAGGCTGTCTCAACCTCGCCCAGCGAGATCTCGTACTGACGGAGCAATTGCGGTGATACGAGCACCTGATACTGTTTCTGATCCCCTCCGGTGGGCACCACTTGCGCAACGCCAGATACGGCAAGAATGCGCCGGCGCAGGACGGTTTCCGCAACAGTGCGCAACTCCATCGCGGAATGGCGATCCGACTCCAGCGTGATGAAGAGAATCTCGCCCATGATGGACGAGATCGGCGCCAGGAATGGCTGATCGACGTTCGGCGGAAGGGACGCCGAGACGAGCGAAAGCTTTTCGTTCACCGTCTGGCGGGCGCGATGAATCTCCTGACCCCAATCGAACTCCACCCAAATGACAGCCACCCCGACGGCTGTCGCCGACCGTACACGACGCACTCCCGGCGCGCCGTTGATGGCCGACTCGATCGGGAACGTGACAAGTGATTCCATCTCCGTCGGAACCATGCCGCGGGCCTCGACAAGAATCGTGACTGTCGGCGCCGTCAAATCCGGCAGTACGTCGAGCGGTACGTCGCGAATGGAGTATCCACCCCAGATGAGCAGAACTGCGGCGAGAAACAGTACGACGGCCCGGTGATGCAAAGACCAGCGAATGAGAGCGTCAAGCATCTGGTCTCCTATTAGTGGACGTGCCCATGTGCCGGCACTTGGCTCGACATGGCGGAAAGGCGGACTAAGTGAGCGCCGCGCGTGACCACCCGCTCGCCCGGCCAGACACCCTCTAGCACCTGCACCGAACCGCCTTCGCGGATGCCGAGCTTGACGAGCCTTCGCAAAAAAGTCTCGCCGGCCTCCTGAATGAAGATCACGGGCCGGCCGCCGTCATCGACGATGGCCGATTCCGGAACGACGGGAACGACGTTTGTAATCGTCGTCAGCAGCCGAACATGCACGGCCTGATTTACCGCGATCCGGCGGTCCCGGTTGTCGACTTCGTAGATCACCGGGAACGTGCGCGAGGCCGCGTCCACAACGCGCCCGACGGAAATCAGACGCTGTAGCCGCCTCGGCTGATCTGTTCCCGGCATCTCCAGTTCCGCGCCGCTGAGATTCCTGACTTGAGGCAGGTCCGCTTCCGGCACAATGGCTGAAACATAGACCGTATCCACGTCGACAATCTTGAAAAGGGCCTCGCCGGCGTTGACGTTCGCGCCTGGGGCGGCGTGAGTCTCGACGATCACGCCGGAGATAGGCGCGCGCAACGCGAATACCTTTGCGCCCGGTGCGGCCGGTTCAGCCGAACTCGATGCGTCGTATTGGGCGATGCGAGCCTCCGACGCTTTCAGCCGCGCCTCCGCAGTAGCTTCGACTGTCTGCGCCTCATCGAGCCGCTTTGCCGGCGCCGCTCCCGCTTTCACCAACCTCTCAGCTCTCTCGCGGTCCTTCCGAGCAAGTTGCAGTGACAAGTTCGATTCATTCTTCGTCAACTCGAGCGACGCAAGATCGCTCGGGGAACTTGTCGGCGGGAGGATGCTTGCCAGGACCTGTCCTTGCCTGACACTCGCGCCGATCAGGGGTAGGGTGGAGGCAACGATTCGGCCGTCGAATGGTACCCTAACTTCAGCTTGTCCTCCGGATCGCGGAATCACTTCCGCCTGGACGCGGAGGCCGGATTTGAGCTGGCGGTCCTCCACAATCGCGGTGCCAAAGTCGAGCGTCCATTGCTGCTCTTTGAGAAACGCGATCGTCTCCTGGGTTGCGGCACCATGCTCATGCGTGGCCGCCGCCTTTGTGGGGGACGACGCGATCTCTCCCAGATCGTGAACCTCGGTGATTCCCTCGCCCGTGAAATGCACGGCAAGCCGATAGTCGCCCGCGGAAGGCGCCTTCACATCCACACCGAAGATTCCAGGCCGGGAGGGCGCATCCGCTGCGACGACGTCAGTTTTTCCGTCGGCCCCGGCGAGCCGGACTTCCACTCTGCCTTTCGAGATCGCCTTGAAGTTGTCGAGGCGTGTCAAGTGAATCGCGAACCGGCTGGTCTGGCCGGAAACCAGCGGCGGATACTCCATAAAGAGCTCCGTCTTGGTCGTCCAGTTGGTGAAGCTCTCTGGATGAGGCTCGGGGTCCTGCGGGGCTGTGGCGACCGTACTTGGCTTCTGGCATCCCGTCGCGACGATCACGAGAAATAAGCAGGCTGTCCACTTCATCTTCCAAACTCCTCTCCGACGACCCGTTCCAACTCAATCTGCGATTCCTTGACGGCAGCCTGGATCTCGAGCATTCGCAGTTGCGCCCGACGTTGTACGCGATACGCGTCCAACAGTTGAAGAATTCCGATCTCGCCCTCCTGGTAGGCGACCGTCGCGATCCGCACCAGCTCCGGGCCGGTCTCGGCCAACTGGCTGCGATATT
>Ga0187893_10001877_pt1 | contig 48080 bp, 31 predicted proteins | sample MA1701074metaG_FD_139574 | JGI IMG/M metagenome (GOLD analysis project Ga0187893, IMG submission 139574) | White microbial mat communities from a basaltic lava cave in the Kipuka Kanohina Cave System on the Island of Hawaii, USA - MA170107-4 metaG ... | reverse complement strand
GGCCCTCTTGCATGGCGACCCGGAACTGAGTGTCGATCGACTTTGCCGAGACGCGGCTCCAACGCTGGGGACTGGTGTTATTGATCATGAAGCCCTCCTGAAGATTGAGCCCGCCGGGATTTCTGGAAGCTTCCGGTCGCCCTTCGGGCTCCCTCCAGCTTCCGGAAATCCCGATCAATACACCCAGAAGCAATTTGGCACAACTGTAGGGGCGGCGGATTGTAGCCCAGGGCAAGCGCGAGGCAGGAGCCTCGTGCGACGCCCTGGGTCAGCGTTCTAACAATTTCTTTCCTCTCCCCCAACACGTTTTCTGTGTTGGGGGAGAGGGTCGGGGTGAGGGGGAAGACGCAGCTCATTTGCGAAAGTCACGCTTCGTGCCAGAAATATCCTGAGAACAGCGACACGCGAGACTTGTCACTCGGGACAAATTCCCCCCTCTCCCAACCTCTCCCCCTGAATCGCCCAAAAGCGGGCGATTCAGGGGGAGAGGAGAAGAATTGACTGGAACGCCGACCCAGGGCGGCGCGAGGGACTCCTGTCCTCGCTTGCCCTGGGCTATCTTTCTGGCGCCCGTACAGGGCGCTCAAGAGGAAGCAGCGGCCTCCTGCCGCTGCACTTCTTGAAAAATGTCCAAGCGTCGGTGGCCGACACGGCAGACAAATGCTCGAGATCAAAGGTCTTGTCTGCTCCGCACTGCTTCTGCCAGCAACTCCACCGGGTGCCGTGCCACTCTGCCGGTGCCGTGTTCGATCTGCTGGCGGCACGAGACGCCAGCAGCCGCTATAGGGACTTCCTTCTCTACACCTTCCACGGCTTTGAACAAGCGGCGCTTCCCAACCTCCATCGATAACCCGTAGTGCTCGGCTTCGAACCCAAACGAGCCCGCCATGCCACAGCAGCCCGAGTCCACCTCATCGACTTCGAAGCCCCCTAGTTCCTTCAGGCAACGCACCAACTGGCCCGTGCCGATGTGGGCCTTCTGGTGGCAATGGCCATGCAGCAACACCTTCCCGTTGTGCCGATGACTTGGGCTCCACTGGCCTGCTTCCCGCGTCTTCCCCAGCCACTCCTCCAACATGAACGAGTGGCGGGCCACGGTTTTCACCGTTTCCCCCTTCAGAAGATCCAGGTACTCATCACGCAAAGTGAGCAAGCAACTGGGCTCACATCCGATGATAGGAATGCTCTGGGCTGCGTAGTCCTTCAATGCTTCAACATTGCGCTTCGCGCACTTCCGAGCGTCTTCAACCAATCCCTTCGAAATCATGGGACGCCCGCAACAGACTTTGTCCGCCAGGATCACTTCGCAGCCCAACTGCTCCAGTAGTTCCACGGCAGCTCGGCCAACTTGCGGATAGTTGTAAGTCATGAAGCAGTCGTTGAACAACACCACCTTGCCATTGCTCGGCGATCCGGACGGTCTCGTTCGCTGCCGAAACCAATCGAGCAGCGTGGTTCGCGCGAAGGGTGGGAAGTTTCGTTCGATGGCGATTCCCACCCGCTTCAGCAATTGTTTCGTGATGCCATTCCCCATGACCCAATTCGACACAGGCGCAAACCGGCTGCCCCAGCGATTGAGTGTTTCGATATGAGCGAACATTCGTGAGCGTAATGGCACCCCATGCTTCGCCTGGTACTGCGCCAGGAATTCATACTTGATTTTGGCCATATCCACGTTGGCCGGGCACTCGCCTTTGCATCCTTTGCACTCAAGACAAAGATCGAGCACGTCGTGCATTCGCTTCGAGGTGAGTTCGGCCAACGGCAACTGGCCGGAGAGGGCGGCGCGCAGCGCATTGGCCCGGCCACGCGTGGAGTGTTCCTCGTCCTTCGTCACCATGAAGGAAGGACACATGGTGCCTTCCTGAGTCTTGCGGCAGATTCCCATGCCTGTGCACATCTCCACCGCTCCCGCGAATCCGCCCTCTCGAGTGAAGTCATAGTGAGTTTGGATGGGAGCCGTGCGATACGCAGCACCATACCGCAAGTTCTCCGTCATGGCAGGCGCATCGACGACTTTTCCGGGATTCAAGAGATTGTGCGGATCAAACGCCGCCTTGATTTTTCGAAATGCTTGATACAACTCCGAACCAAAGAGTCGTTCGTTCAAATGGCTGCGAGCCAGGCCATCGCCATGCTCGCCGCTCATCGAGCCGCCAAACTCCATCACCAGAGAGCAGACTTCATCGGTGATGCGCCGCATCTTGTCCACTTCCGAGGCCTGCTTGAGGTTGATCAGCGGACGAATATGGATGCAGCCGACTGACGCATGGCCGTAATAACCGCCCGCCGTGTCATAGCCAGCCAGAAGCTTCTGAAACCGGCGGAGGAACTCCGGGAGGTTCTCTACTGGCACGGCGGGATCTTCGACAAAAGCAATCGGCTTCTTGTCCCCCAACACGCTCATCAGCAGTCCTTGGGAGCTCTTGCGGAACTTCCAGATGTTCTGCTGTTGCTCCTGTTCCACAGCGCGCGTGAAGGCATAACCCATGCCTTGCCTCTGGAGCCTCGCCTCCATGGCATCCATTTGCGCCGCCAGCTCCTCCCGCGTGTCGCCGTAAAATTCAACAATCATCATCCCGCCGGGATCCCCTTGCACAAACCCCATGCGGCGCGAGGATTCCAGCGACTGCCGGCCGAGGTCGAGAATCATCTTGTCCATCAATTCCATGGCGGCGGGCCGAAACGACAGGATCTCCTGGGAGGACTCAACCGCCTCAACCAGCGATCCGAAGTGCACGATGTCCAGAGCGGTGAGCTTGGGCCGAGGCATGATCTTCACTTTGGCCTCAGTGACGACAGCCAGAGTCCCCTCCGATCCAATAACCATCCGGCCCAGGTTAAACAGCTGGTCCTTGGTAAACTCATCCAGGTTGTAACCGCTGACACGCCGCATCAGTTTGGGATAGCGCCGCTCGATCTCCTGGCGATGTTGTTGTGCGAGTGCTTGAACCTCACGATATAGGCGGTTCTCCAGCCGGTCGCCCTTCATTCGGGCGGCCAGTTCGTGAGGCTGAGCAGGATTAAACCGCGCTTCCTCGCTGTTGCTCAACACAACCGTCATTTCCAGGACATGATCGATTGTTTTGCCATAAAGAACTGAGCGAGCGCCGGCGGAGTTGTTCCCCATCATCCCGCCCAGTGTTGCCCGGCTGCTGCTGGCCGTATCGGGACCTAACAGAAAACCTTTGGGGCGCAGAAAGGCATTGAGCACATCCTGCACCAGCCCCGGTTGGAGGCGCACCCAGCGCTCATCCGCGTTGAACTCCAGAACCTCATTCATATACTTCGAGAAATCCAAGTGAATGGCGTGGCCAACCGTCTGCCCCGACAAGCTGGTGCCGCCACCTCTGGGCAGTATGGGCAAGCCATGCTTCGCGGCCAAACGCACCGCAGTCGCTACATCCTGCTTGTGCTTGGGAATCACGATACCGATCGGTTCAATCTGGTAAATGCTAGCATCGGTGCTGTAAAGAGCCTTCGTGTAGGCATCGAAGCGCACTTCGCCTTCGATCTCTTTTTGCAGTTCATGCTCGATGTCTGCGTGGGGGGTTGGCATCAGGTATATCCACGAAGAACCACGAAGGCATTTGTGCGAAGGACCTGCTTTTCGCCTCAACGAATGACTAATGACGAAGCACGAATGACGAAAACCGGGAGTTAGACATTAGGTCTTCGTCATTAGTCATTTGTGAACTCAGGGTTTCTTTCGTCATTCGTACTTCGTCATTCCACCTTCCATGCTTCTCTTCGTGCCCCTTCGTGTCCTTTGTGGATTGCCTTCGTGGACAGACATTACCAAAGTAATCCGAAGAGGACAAAGCAAACGATCGCTCCCACAACTGACATCGACAGTCCCCAGGCCAGGAGTTGATTGAAGAGCTTCGTACGGTCCTCGCTCAAGGGAGAATGCGCGATGCAGAGGGCACCCAGCGTCGAGAGAGGTGACACATCCACCAGGTTGGCCCCGACAATGATGGAGGAAGCAATAGCCATCGGATCGCCGCCTCCCAGTTTCACGATGAGACCGGGGATCACCGGCAGAAACGCAGGCAAGACCACGCCCGAGGTGCTGCTGTAAACGGAAATGACTCCGGTTACGAACGCAATCACACCGGTCACCGTTGCCTGTGTGGAGAATCGAGCCAGGATGCTCGTAAACAGATCCATGCCGCCTGTTTTCTCCATCAGTGCAATCAGCACCGTGACTCCAGACACCATCAGGATAACGACCCAGGGAATGGCTTTGATCGCTTGCTCCTCATCGGCCGCCCTCAATAGTGACAACGCGACAGCGCCAACAAACGCGCCAACCATCACGTCCACCTGGAACCCGATCACGCCCACAAGCAACGTACCGATCACGCCCAGTGTTAGGCGTTGCTGGCGATCAAAAGGCTCGACTTCTTCACGATACAACTCTCCGGCCGCCTCGGTAGTCTGCCGTCCAAAGAGCTTGATTCCACCGAAGGCAACGTAGCCCAGGAAAGCCACCAACGAATGGGAAACCAAGGTATTGAAGAAGCTCTGCCACTGAATGCCCTGAAGACCGATTTTCTGCAGCAAGCCAATGGCAATAATACCGGTGGGGGAGAAGGGAGAAAGACTGCCTGCATTGGCGCCATTCACCAGCATGATCGCCATCAGGAAGCCGGGTATGCCGGCTTTCGCCGCCACATCCATTGCGACGGGGGCCAACAACGCCGTGGCCGCGATGTTACCGGGGCCAATCATGGCCAGAAGCAATCCGAGTCCGAAAAATACAATCGGAATCAGCCCAGCGTTACCTCGCGACAATCGCAGGGAGAGCCTCGCCAGCTTGTCCAGCGTGCCATTCACGCGCGCCTGTGAAAAAAGCAATGTGACAGCAACCAAGGTGAGAAAGAGCGAGGCTGGAAAACCCTCCGCCACCTCGGAGACCTTCATCCCGGCGAAGCCCAATCCAATAACAAAGGCGAAAGCGAACGACAGAAACCCAACGTTTAGGCGCGAGACACAACTCACCACAATGGCGAGGAAAAGCGCACTCAGCGAGATCGCCGGAATGTTCAATGATTCTGGTCTCCTCAGTGAGCTCGTAACTGTCTAAGTGGGATTAAAGGCGCCGCACCGTGCGTTATTGAGCATCGCTAATTATGCATTTCTCTGGTGCGCTTCAACGCAGCTAAGATCGATATTTTGAAGTACGAAGACCACCGTCGCATTCAAAACTCCATCGTTTCGATGATCACACCCATTTCTTCAGCCACTCCCACGCTTCGGCTTGCATTTCTGAATTGAACTCGTGTGGCGTGTCATACATCCGGGTCCGGCATTTGTCTGGAATGCCGGCCTTTTTGTAACAGGCATTCAACTTGTCAAAGCTGGCTCGCACGCCATCCTGAGCGAAGAGAGCGTCCTTGCTGCCATTGATCACCAGGAAAGCGGCGGGCATCGCCAGCGAGGTTACATCAGGATAGTCGAGGTACTGATACAAGCCGGGCACAATCTTCGTAAATCCGATGCTGTTTCTAACCTGCCTGCGCAACTGGGTTGGAAACGAGGTCATCCATCCCACCGCTACCGCCGCTTTGATGCGGTCGTCCAACGCAGCCAGATGACAAGTCCTCAGGCCACCCACCGACAGGCCGACGCAGCCAATGCGTTTCTTATCCACTTCCGGTCGGGTGATCAGATAGTCCACGGTCCGGACGTCGTCCCAATACATCACTCCCGACCAGGTAAATCCAGCAGCGTAAATGGTCCGGCCCAGAAGCTGTTCGTTTTGACTTGCCCGCTGGTTGAATGCTCGAATCCTCTCGGCCGTGATATTGGCCGGCCTCTCACGCCAGTCAGCCTGGTCATCATCCAGCAGCAAGCGCCGCTCGCCCCAGTAAAACATATCGATGACAATCACAACGTAGCCCTGGCGAGCCAAGTCCGAGGCAATGCTCTTTCCGCTGTAGGACGTCTCTTTGAACTTCGCCAGCACCGGATGAACGCTTTCCATTTCAACAATCTTCTCTTTGCCCCAAAAGTAAAACCCACCGTGGTCGTGCAAGGCCACGATCGCGGGGGCCGGCTTGGGTGCATTCTTCGGAATCAACACAAACGCGGGGACGCGGATATCTGGAGTGGTATTGAAGTAGACCTTCTCGCGGATGTACTCGCCGCAATCCACTTTTTCAACGGTTTCCGCGCGCGGATCACACTTTGCCGGCGAATAGTGCAGCAGCTCCAGCAGCTTTCCGCGAGCCACTCTTTTCCAACGAGAGATCGACTTGTATTCCGGGTGTAGATAAGAGAGCTTGAAATCCTTAGGGGCTTGACTCTGGATGAATGGAAAGAGCGAACCAACGTCTGAATCGGTTGTAACCGGAGAGATGGCGCCGACGGGGCGAGCTTCGTTCTGGGATGCAGCCGCAGCAGCCTTGCTGGACAATAGCGCTTGGGCCGTCAATCCAAGCGTCGAGGATTGCAAGAAATCCCGCCGTGTCTTTTTGGATCCCAACGCTTCCTTCCCACGCATTAACACAACCTCGCATTCCTGGCGGGCACAGTTTGACCCGCCTATTCTCCGGCTCTCGGCAAATCGAGCCTGTGATGTGAGAAACTCGTTCTTCGGCGATGCAGTATAGAGCGGGTCACAGCTTCCTCAAAGCAGCTTTCTTTAACGGGCTTTCCAGTCTCAGTTGCCGAAAAAAAGAAAGGTGTTAACCCCTGATGTGAGTCAAACGTTTAGCCAGATAGAAACCGATGGCGCCTGACTTAGGAACTGTCGGCCAAAACCGAACGCCCGGAACGGGTTTGACTCATTCAGATCAAGGCAGGAGGTAAGTATGCCCGAAGCGCTAGCAGTAACCATCGTTCTTGTGTCCTTTATGACAGGTTTGTACTTCCTCGTCTCCGCCGGGTTGAATGCACGCAAGGCAAGCGTATTGATACGGTCGCGGGCGGAACTGCAGACCAAGCTCCTCGATAGGCTGGGATCAGGCCGCGAAGTCGTCGATTTTTGCCAAACTGAGGGCGGCAAACAGTTTGTGGAAGCCTTATCATTGGGAACTGTGGAAAGCCCGGCTTCCAAAGGGTCGCCCACGGAACGCATTCTGGGATCTGTCCAAAAGGGCATCATATTGACGTTGCTTGGCTTCGGTTTTCTCTTGCTGGCTTGGAGGTTCCATCGAGATGACCCGGGAGATGTGTTCATGGTGATTGGCATTGTTGGACTGTCTCTGGGAATCGGCTTCCTGCTTTCCTCCGGTGCCTCCTATCGTTTGTCCAAGTCTTTGGGAATTCTCTCGTTCAAAGAACCTGCCAGGAGCAAGGAGCTCTTCTCACAATCGTAACCTGGCGCAAGGCGCACCCAATCACCAAGGGTAGCGCCTCCTTCTCGGCTCGCGGTTGGTTTTCAGCCACACTCAGTGTCAGAGTGATCTGATTTTGAATTAGATCGAACTTGGAACTTCGTTGGCGGCAAGTACGTATACGTCGTCTGACAGACCTCGAAACAGAACAATGATTTCAGCAGCATGTCCTACATGATGATTTGGCCTCAGATCCTCGTGGAAAGCGCCTTGGGCGACAAACTCGCCGAGCATACCTCCAGAGCCGAACGACCCTTGGTGATGAGCGAAGCGGCCTTCCACGTTTTCTATGCAGAGACCGCCCGGCCCCTGTGGGCCTTCATCTGCCGGACATGCGGTAAACCGGAACTGGCAGACGACCTCCTGCAGGAAACCTACCTTCGCTTTCTACGGGCTCCTGACCTGAAGGATGATGCGGCGCTTCGCAAGGCCTACCTGTACAAAATTGCCACAAATCTGATGACCGACCATTGGCGCACTACTGCTCGTGAACAGCGATTAGTGGTTGCCAGCCACTCCGATGACGAGTTTCGCGAAGAGCCGCCATCTGGTCAAAGGGTCGCAGATGAATCCGTCATAGTCGGCCGCGACCTGTCGCGCGCATTTCAGCTGCTCAAACCGATGGAACGCTCTCTGCTCTGGCTGGCCTACGTTGAGGGATCCGAACATCGAGAGATTGCGGTAGCGTTGGGACTGAAACAGAAGAGCATCCGTGTCCTGCTCTTTCGCGCCCGGCAGAAGTTCTCCCAAATCCTGGAGCGGCGGGGGTTGAGTCCGGAGGAACAGCCATGAAACCCACCTCGTGTTTGCATGAACAGTCCATTGTCATCGCGGTTCAGACAGGGTCCTGGACAGATGCATTGAGAACGCATCTTGGCGATTGTGTTTCCTGTCAGGAGACGATTCAGATGACCGGTTGGATGGATTCGCTAGCGACTGTCGAAGACAGCGGTCACTCGTTGCCAGACGCTCGGGTCATCTGGCTTAAGGCAAATCTCGCCCAGAAACGGGCAAGCACAGCCGAGGCATTGAGGCCGGTCGAAACGTTCCAGTGGGTTGCTTGGGGAGTTGCAGCACTGGCGGCTTCCTTTGGTTTGTTTGCAAAATGGACTGAACTGGAGCGAGGAATGGTCTGGCTGAACACGGGATGGGCATCGCTCGTCTCGCAAGCCGGGTGGGCCGGTTTGCTTTCAGTTGCGGGTATCTTGACCCTGGGCCTGGTCGCCGCCGCTTCGCTCCTCAGCGTCCGAGGATTCCATGATAACGATTTCAGAAGCGACAGAGCTGGTAAAACAAAAGGAGGTTCAATGAAGAATCGTTTTCGTGCTGGGAACCTTCCAATACTGCTGGCTCTTCTCTTGTCAGTGGGCTGCAACCGTTTTGACGATGACCTCGTGGGCGAGTTTCGACATCGCTCATCGGACGGATTTCGTAGGTTGCAGGTCGCTTCGACCGGTCGGATTGAATTCACCGAGGATGAACGTGACATCCTGAGCATTTCTTCGGGAGGTCACTTCGTCATTCAGGAAAAGAAGGGCCTGACCACCCGCAGGCTTGAGGTCGAACCGGGTCCCGACGGGAAACTGTCTCGATCCTACACGTATCGGGGCGAGCCTCTTCCGTTTGACGACAATGCGCGTGCCTGGTTCGGAGAATTGCTACGGGGCCTGATTCGGGATGGTGGGTTTGGAGCACAGGAGAGGGCGCAACGCATTCTACAGCGTCAAGGCCCGGTAGCTGTTCTGGACGAGATTTCGCGGATCAAACGTAACCACGTCAAGCGACTCTATTTCGAGCAACTGGCCAAGTCAGGGTCTTTGGACCTCACGGTGAAACAGCGAATTATCCGCCAAGCATCCGAAGAAATGTCTTCCGATGGGGAAAAGGCTGCGCTCTTCGAAAAGCTGGCAACTCATTTCTGGAGCGATCCAACCTTGCACGAAAGCGTGATCCAATCGGTCAACACGATCCGTTCCGACGGTGAAAGGGCCAGACTCCTATCGCACTTTCTGGAGAAGCCGGACACACTCACCAAGGATTTGGACTCGATTCTCGGTGTCATCGAACACATTTCTTCCGATGGTGAAAAGTCGAGGCTGCTTCAGCAGGTAGCTTTGAAGTATGGCAGCGACGACACGGTGCGCATGGCTTTCTTCCGAGCCCTCAACACCATGCATTCAGACGGAGAGCGGCGGGCGACTCTGTCCGTATTTCTCCGCAATGCAAAGCTCGGTCGCGAAGATCTGGTTGAAGTACTGGAGTCGGTCGCCCGGCTTTCTTCCGACGGAGAAAAAGGGAGCTTGCTCGTGGAAATGACGAAGCACTATCAGGAGGATGCCGCCTTACGGGCAGCCTTCTTCAAGGCTACAGACAGTGTGCATTCATCCGGCGAGAGTCGTAGAGTTTTGTCTGCCCTCCTGGAGAAGAAACCCGCAGTCGAAACACTACTGTCCGTATTGCAATCGGCTAAAACAATTTCCTCTGACGGGGAAAAGGCCACGCTCCTCGTGGAGATGGCCAAAGATTGTGTGGGTAATCCAGAACTGCTTGCGACCTTCCTGGAAGTCGGAAACTCCTTAGGGTCTGACGGCGAGTATCGAAGAGTCCTGTCGATGGTTTTCGAAGACACGAACTTCTTAAAGAAAATCGCCTTGCAGAAGTGACCAGCCCCTCCCGATCCGGGTGCCAGTGCCGTCCCCTCCCGTGAATCAGACGTCGTTCGCGTCCTTTGAAAATCGTCCTGGTCGTCGTGCTCGTCCTCGTACTCGGCTTGTACCTTCCCAGAAACCGAGGATGAGCACGAAATATTGTCGTCGAACCTACGGCCCACTCACGCTTCCCTTCCCCACAACCGCCCGCTCCTCTGCACTTTGCAGTCTCATATTCCGCTCAACTTGCGTAAGATGCTGTCTATCCAGCCAATCAAGGGGGTATGACGCTTGAGATTCTCGTTATGCAACGAAGTCATTCGCGATCTGGAGTTCTCTGCCCAGTGTGGTTTTGCACAACAGGCTGGCTACGAGGGTCTGGAGTTGGCGCCCTTTACTCTTGGTGAGAATCCCCATTTGCTGAGTTCTGCGGAACGCCAGCGTCTGCGCCGGGCTGCCGCCGACTCCGGCATCGAGATCACCAGCCTGCACTGGCTGTTGGTCGCCCCCAAGGGCCTTTCCATCACAACCGCAGATCCACCGGTCCGCAAGCAAACTATCGAGGTCATGCGGCGTTTGATAGGACTCTGCGTTGACCTGGGTGGCAGGACTCTGGTTCACGGCTCTCCCCAGCAGCGGAATGTCGTTCAAGGGGAAGACCGCCAGGAGTCATGGAAACGCGCTTGCGAGTGCTTCGCGGCCGCAGCCATGGAAGCGCATTCCGCAGGCGTGGTCTATTGCATCGAGCCGTTGTCAACTCGTGACACAAATCTCATCAATTCGGTGGCTGAGGCTTCTGAATGTCTCAAGGCCATCAATAATCCTGCCCTGCAGACTATGATCGATTGCTGTGCGGCCGCCTCCTCTGAGGAATTGACGATTCCTGAGCTCATCGATCGCTGGATGCCCCAGGGTATCATCGCCCACTTTCATGTGAACGATCCCAACCGTCGAGGGCCCGGCCAGGGGGACCTTGTTTTCGCGCCCATTTTGGCCGCACTGAATCGTCACAAGTACACCGGCATTGTTGGCGTGGAACCGTTCGACTATGTTCCTGACGGCCCCAGCTCAGCCGCGCGAGCCATCGGTTACCTGAGAGGAGTACTGGAAAGGTAGAGCCATGCTGGATCGGTGGTTGGACTTTTTGATGGAATCCTATGCAGCCGGACCCAGACCACCCACCCGTTGACAATTGAGGCCCTCGGGTGGTACCAAAGCAGATATGGCCCAACCAACAATACCGGCGACCCCGCAAATTCTCACCACCACGGTCGGCTCCTATCCCCTGCCCGATTGGTTGGTCGCGTTGCCCAGCGACCAGGCACGCAGCGACGCAACGCGCGTGGTTTTCAACATCCAGCGGCAAGCCGGGATCGATTTGCCTACCGATGGCGAGCTATATCGGTTTGACATCAATCATCCTGACACCAATGGCATGATCGACTATTTTGTCGGATCGATGTCTGGAGTCGAAACGCGGCTGGGCAAGTCGGATTGGGATGCTTTCGCGACGTTGGCTCCCATGAACTTTCGCCGGCGGCCGGCCGGCGCCGTGCATTCGGCGATCGGCGAGGGAAGTCTGAATCTCCAGGCTGACTGTGACGCGGCCGCAGCCGTTGCTGGCGGCCCGTTCAAGTTCACCGTGACCAGCCCGTACATGCTCTCCAGAACCCTGCTCGACAACCATTACAGGAACTTCGAATCGCTGACTCTGGCGATCGCCGATGTCTTGGCAGCGCAGGTAGCCGACCTGCCTTGCGCCTGCGTTCAGGTGGACGAGGCCAACGTAACAGGCAATCCGCAAGACGCCAAGCTCGCCGCCAAGGCCATCAACCGAATTCTCGACAGGATCAAGGCTCAGCGCGCCGTGCATCTCTGCTTCGGCAACTATGGAGGGCAGACCATTCAAAAGGGCGAATGGCGAGCCCTGGTCAACTTTCTGAATGCGTTGAGCGTGGATCATCTCGTTCTGGAGCTGGCTCACCGCCCGACCGGCGACCTTGACGCACTCAAAGACGTGGATCGCCGCATTAAGCTCGGGATTGGCGTTGTTGACGTGAAGATGAACCACATTGAAACGGCCGATGAGATTGCTGCCAGAATCGAGACGGCGGAACGCAAGTTGGGGGAAGGCCGCGTTGGCTGGATCCACCCCGACTGCGGTTTCTGGATGCTCAAGCGCTCGGTGGCTGATCGCAAGATGGAAGCGCTCGTGAAGGGACGAAACAAGTATCTGGGGATCTGATTTTGTGCATTGCTATGCAATTCTCTAGGGGCGGCTTCGAATCTATCAACACCCAAGGAGACTGTCATGAAGCAACGAATCAATCGTCGGCACTTCCTGCAAGGCGCGACTTCAACCGCAGTCGCAGCAGGCCTGATGGGTGCCCGCAAGACTCTGGCTGCGAGCGATACCGTTCGGATCGGCGTCGTCGGTGTCGGCGGTCGCGGGAAAGACCATATCAAGGGTTTCAGCCAGCAAGCGGGTGTCGAAGTCGTGGCGCTTTGCGACGTGGACGAGGGCATTTTGCAGGAGCGTTCCAGTCAGCTTGAGAAATCGTCCGGCAAGCCGGTGCGATGCTACAGCGACATGCGAAAGCTGTTCGAGGCCAAGGATATCGATGCCGTGAGCTTTGCCACACCCAATCACTGGCACGCCCTGGGCGGCATCTGGGCGATGGAAGCAGGTAAGCACACCTACGTCGAAAAACCCTGCTCGCACAATGTTTGGGAAGGGCGACAATTGGTCAACGCCTCCCGAAAATACAATCGTCTCTGTCAGCATGGCACGCAGGGACGCAGTTCTGCTGTGTTACGGGAAGCAATCCAGAAACTTCGCGAAGGGGCCATCGGCAACGTCTACATGGCGCGCGGTCTTTGCTACAAGTGGCGGCCGACCATCGGCAAGGCTGGAGGTCCACAAGCGGCGCCGCCCGGCGTTGATTACAACCTCTGGTGTGGCCCAGCGCCGAATAAACCTCTGCAGCGTAAGAAGCTTCACTATGACTGGCACTGGCAGTGGGACTGCGGCAACGGGGACATGGGCAACCAAGGCGTCCACGAAATGGACATGGCACGCTGGGGTCTGGGGGTCGGTCTGCCTACTCGGATCACCGGCACGGGTGGCCACTATATGTTTGACGACGACCAGCAGACGCCCAACGCGCTGATCTGTACCTTCGACTACCCGGAACATCGGAAGATGCTGCAGTTTGAAACCCGCCATTGGGTTTCAAACTACGAAGGTGGGTTTGGCGCCAGCGGGGAGAACAACGTAGGAGCACTGTTTTACGGCTCGGAAGGCTACATGGAGATGGAGTACTTCTCTTATCGGATCTTTCTCGGCAAGAAACGCGAGCCGGGACCAGCCGGCAAGGGCAACGCCGATCCCTGGGCGACGTTTGTAACCGGCATCCGAAGCGGCAAGAGAGAAAACCTTGGCGTGGACATTGAAGAAGGTCATCTCACGAGCGCGCTGTGCCACCTGGGAAACATCGCGTATCGAGTACGCCGAAGCATTCAGTTTGATCCTGTGAAAGAAAAAATCTTGGGGGACTCTGAAGCCAGCACCTTGCTATCCCGCGACTACCGAAAGCCCTTTGTGGTCCCAGGCATCGCGTAGGCGAGGGCCTTCCAGCAAATGCCCGGGTGAAGTTCAGGCTAGGTAGCGAAGGGCTTCGCCCTTGAGATTCCGAGTAGGGTGCGTTGCGTTTTTTCAACGCACCAACGCATCTGCCGGAGAGGCTGAGTCAAAAAAGGCGCGACGCAGAGCCTCCGCTTGAACAGCGCAAGCGCAGTCCCACGCTTGAAAACCCCGCCCGATTCCAATAAGATCGACGCCGTCGCCGCAAGCCACAGCAAGGCTCTAGCCCCGAAGGAACCCGCGTGGGGCGTTTCTTCCGTCAACAGATTCCGCCCCGATGCCCAAAGAGATCATCCTCAGCCCTGAAGTTCTGCAGAAGCTCGAGAAGATCAAGGAAGCCGACATCGTCATCGGGATTCCGAGCTACAACAACGCCCGGACGATTGGGCACGTCATTCGCACCGTCAACAAAGGGTTGGCGACGTATTTCCCGTCAAGCCGGGCTCTGATCGTCAATTCCGACGGCGGCTCCAAGGATGAAACCCTGGCGGTGGCCAGCGCCTGTCTTGCGGACGACCCTCGTCTGCTGGCTCTCGCTCATTCGTTGCATCCGGTTTACAAGATCATCTCGCCCTATTACGGAATGCCTGGCAAGGGGACGGCCTTCCGAACGATTTTTCAGATCGCAGAGTCGCTTGGCGCCAAAGCCTGCGCTGTGGTTGACGCCAGCCTCACCAGCATCACGTCCGAGTGGATTGAACAGTTGGTCAAGCCGGTGGTCTCCGAAGGGTTCGACTATGTGTCACCTTCCTATTTCCGCCACAAGTATGATGGCACTATCACCAACAGCATCGTCTATCCGCTGATGCGAGCGCTTTATGGAAAACGAATCCGTCAACCCATCGGAAGCGACTGCGGTTTTTCTGGAAAGCTCGTTTCCTTCTATCTGGCCGAGGATGTGTGGCACACCAGTGTGGCACGCTACGGGATCGAGATCTGGATGGCTACCGCGGCCATTACCAGCGACTTCAAGATCTGCCAGTCATTTCTCGGCACCAAGGTGCATGGCGACGCGGAACCAACCCAAGACCTGAGCGTCATGTTGACTCAAGTTGTGGGAACGGTGTTCCACCTGATGGAAACCCACCAGAGCGCGTGGCTAAAGGTGAACGGATCCGACGCGGTCCCTGTCTTTGGTGAGACTCTTGAAGTGGGAATTGAGCCGGTGAATGTCCGTCTGGAACGCTTGCTCAGCGCTTATCGACAAGGCGTGCAGGATTTGTCCGATATCTGGAAGAATTTTTTGTCTGCGCCTGTGCTCGAGGGACTCCAGCGGCTCTCCAAAGCCAACCTTCCCGAATTCCGATTTCAAGACGCACTCTGGGCGAAGGTGGTTTACGAGTTTGCCGCCGCTCACTATGCGAAGCGGATGGACCGCGAGCACTTACTGAAGTCGATGACACCGCTTTACCTGGGGCGCACGGCGTCGTTCGTTTTGGAAACTCGAGAAAGTACTGCAGCGGATGTGGAAAACCGCGTCGAGCTGCTCTGCCTGGAGTATGAGAACCTAAAGCCGTATTTGATGGAGAAGTGGAGAAGTTGAGGAATTGAGCGATTGAATCATTGAGTCATTGCTGACCCGGCAAACTGCAAGGCCTGGCCGATGGAATCATCAATGAATGAATGATTCAATCGCTCAATTCTCCAGAGAGGTTGCCATGCGCGATTTTTTTGAGATTGCTGTCCTAGACCCCATGCGGCGATTGTACGAGCAGTTGGTACTATTTGTTCCCAGGCTGTTGGGTCTGTGCGTCCTGTTTTTTCTGGGCCTGTTTTTGGGATGGGTTGCCTACCGCATCGTGCGTCGTAGCCTGGTGGCTGTCAATTTCGACAAGTTTTGCTCCCAGCTTGGCTTCGCAACCGTGCTGGAAAAAGGGAATATTCGAAAACCTGCTTCGGAACTGGTGGCCTCCGGAATTTACTGGCTCATCGTCATCAGCTTTTTCATGATCGGGTTGAGAACGTTGGACGAAAGCATCATGGCCGGCGTCTTTTCGCGTTTCTTTTCCTACCTGCCGAATCTGATCGTCTCCATTTTCATTTTCATCGTCGGCTTCATGTTTAGCAAGTTCATTGCCCGCAGCGTCCTGATCGGTGCCGTCAACGCACAGATCCGATCGGCCAAGCTGCTGAGCATCTCAGTCGAGTTGCTTATCATGATCTTCACGCTTTCGCTGGCGCTTGAGCAGTTGGGCATTGGCAAAGCAACCATCGTTGCGACGTTCTCGATCCTGTTTGGCGGCATTGTTCTGGGGCTGGCCATTGCCTTTGGCCTTGGCGGCAGGCATCTAGCCCGCCAGTTTCTCGAACGGCGCATCGGACACAAGACAGAGAAGGACCAGGAAGAGGAAGAACGATTTTTGCACTTGTAGACATTGTCCTCAAAGGTGACAGGACGGAGACTTCTTGGTACTGCCATGACTCGCAGCCGCCAGCCACTCAAGATTCTTGTTGCTCCAAACGCGTTTAAGGAGAGTCTTTCCGCCATCGACGCCGCACGAGCGATCGCCAAGGGCGTTCGGAGAGGTTTGCCGAACGCGCGGGTTACTGAAATCCCCATCGCCGACGGGGGCGATGGCACGCTGGAAGCCGTGATCTCAGGAACGAGCGGACGCATTCTGAAAGCCACGGTGGTGGGACCTCTTGGCACTAGGCTCACTGCAGAATACGGTGTCACAGGCGACGGCAAGACTGCGGTCATCGAGATGTCTCGTGCTTCAGGCTTGGCATTGGTTCCCACAGCCCGACGGAATCCCATGCGCACCACGAGCTTTGGAACTGGCCAGCTGATTCAGGCTGCCTTAAGCCGTGGCGTCGGCCGCATCCTGCTCGGCATCGGCGGAAGTGCCACCGTGGATGGGGGCATCGGCGCGCTTCAGGCGCTGGGTGTTTCCTTTCTGGATCGGCAGGGCAAGCCGGTTCGGCACGGGGGTACCGGATTGCTGGCAATCGAGAAAATTGACTTGAGCCGTCTGCAACCGGGACTCAAGCGAGTTGAGATCCTCGTTGCTTGTGATGTGGACAACCCTCTGATCGGCTCCAAAGGCGCCGCCGCTGTGTTCGGACCGCAGAAGGGTGCGACGCCGGCCATGGTCAAGCAACTGGACCGCGGCCTGGCGCAGCTGGCAATCTTGATTGCACAGACAACCGGAAGACAGTTCGAACAGATCCCCGGCACAGGCGCGGCCGGAGGCATTGCGGGCAGCTTCCTCGGATTGCTGGGCGCTAGACTGCGCCCAGGGAGCGAACTGGTTTTTGATCTGCTGAAATTGGACAGGATCGTTCCGAGAATGGATTGGGTGATTACCGGCGAAGGACAGATCGACTTTCAAACACAGTTTGGCAAGGGGCCTGGGATGCTTGCAAGACTGGCTGCCCGGCATGGCGTGCCGGTGATCGGCATCGCAGGGTCGGTCGCCGAGAATGCGGGTGAACTCTCCAGGAAGGGCTTCACCGCTCTGTTCAGCATCACGAATCGGCCTATGGATCTCGAGACCGCCATGCAGGAGGGTCCCCGGCTTATGGAACGGATTGCGGAACAGGTGGCGCGACTGATCCGAGCAGGCACACGCTGAAGAGGCAACCATCTACATCATCGAGATCACCACAAACATGACCGTAGGATTCATAGGTTTGAGGTTAGAATATGCGGTGGCCTCCGGAGGATCTTTCGAGCTGTTGCTACTATAGCAGTGCTCTGTAGCAGTGCTCTGTGCGTCATTCCCGCGAAGGCGGGAATCCCAGCGTATCGCTTGAAAAAAATCTGGATCTCGCTTCGCGGGAATGACAAGGTTTCTTCATGCGTGATCCGGGAGACCTAGGGAAAAGTCGATCATGATCAATCTCATCACCATTTCCCGTGAGCGGGGCAGCGGCGGCCGCTCGGTCGGCACTCGGCTGGCGCAGGAGCTTGGCATGGAATGCTTCGGGAAGGAAATCGTTTATGACATTGCGCAGAGTGCTGGCGTTGCCAAGGAATCGGTGGAGAAATACGACCAGGAGAACTACAACAAGTGGAACTTGATCGTGGACTCGCTACGCATTAGCAGTCACTTCTCTCCCGATTACGGCTTTAACTTCAGTTTGGCTAGCATCGAACCTGAAATTTTTTTCACGGAAGACAAATACCTGAAGACGACGCAGGAGATTCTCGCCAAACTGGGTAGCCGACCCGGGGTGATCCTGCTGGGCCGCGGCAGTCAGATGATTTTCAAGGATCGCAAGGATGCGTTCCACATTCGACTGGTGGCGCCCCTTCCCGTGCGCATCGCCCGTATTGCCGCAATGCTGAATGTCTCAGAGAAAGACGCCGCGAGGAACGTGGCGGAACTGGACAAGTCCCGCGCCGGGTATCTGCGAAACTTCTACGGAACCGATGTCAACGACGCTCAGTTCTATCACCTGACCATTAACACCGGGCAATTTCACTACGACCAGACTTGCCAGATTATCAAACATGCGATGAAATTCTTCTAACCGCTCCTTTCATTGCGCGCCCTCGCCGCCGTCGCATCATTGGCGTTGTTGCATTTTGAAACAAGGCAAATTTCATAGAGGACCCCATGACTACACGCCACCTGCTGGCAGGAATGACATTCACAATCCTAGTGGCCCAGTTTGGCTGTAGCCTCCAATCAAAGGAATCGTCAGCCAACAGCGGACCGAGGAAGGCTAGGGTTGTCACCGTCGCCCAATCGGCTCCGGCTGACTTCGTCGGCATAGACAATGTTGTCTTGCAGAAGGCGGCGGACTCGCTGCAACCGGGCGACACTCTGGAGATCGGTGCGGGCACTTACGCCATGGACAACAGCATGTTCATCCCTTCGGGCGTGACCGTACGAGGAAAGCCCGGCCAGACCATTCTGCGAAAGACCGCTGGAGCAGAGAGTTTGTTGGCCGAGGATGGTGACTACGGAGAGAGCCAACTTCGAGTGGCCGAGCCCCAGAGGTTCCGGCCCGGAATGGGAATCAGCGTCACCGACAAGCTGCTGAATAGTGGCTGGGACCTCTCGGTATCCACGATCAAGTCGATTGAAGGCAATCTGCTGCGCATCGACCCCATGACACTGCGCGACTACAACGCAGAAGAACAACAGGCTGCGGTTCGCAACACTTTTCCAATCCTCTGTGCGATTGAGACAGACGGTGTGGTCTTTGAGGACCTCATCGTCGATGGAAACAAAGCAGAAAATGCTTACATCGATGGCTGCCGTGGTGGAGCGATTTATCTGTATCGTTCGAAGAATGCCGTCGTGCGCAACTGTGTGGCCCGAAACTACAACGGCGATGGCATCTCGTTTCAGATCACCGACAACGTTCAGGTACTCAACAGCGAATCCCATGGCCACTCGGGATACGGCGTTCATCCGGGAACCGGCAGTCCGCACGCGACCGTCAAAAACTGCCGTATTCACGATAACGGCCAGGTGGGGCTCTTTCTATGCTGGCGGGTTCGCGATGGCCGGTTTGAAAACAATCAGATCGAGAACAATGGTAAATACGGCATTTCCATCGGCCACAAGGATACCGACAATGTCTTTGTGAACAACACCGTTGCGGGCAACGGCTTCTCAGGCGTCTATTTCCGGAAAGAGAGTTTCAAGAACAGCGGGCATCGGAATAGCTTTAGCGGCAACAAGATACTGAACAACGGCAACGCGAAAGAAGGATACGGCTTCTACATTGAGCCGTTGGCTGGCGACCTGGTGATTTCCAAGAACCAGATTACAGACACGCGCTCGGGCAAGGAACGGACGCAGCGGTACGGCGTTTACAAGGCCGCAGGCGTAGGCAACGTGAAAGTTGAAGACAATCAAATGGAAGGACACGTCGAGAAGGATGTCTTCGAAGTGAGTCAGAAACGATGAGGGCTCGGAGGAGTCACTGAAGTCTCCCGAGCAAGAAACAACAGCTAGTGACCGATATTTGCTGACAGTCGTAATCGCCCTCGTTCTCGTCCTCGAATCCAAAAGCCGAGGACGACGAGGAGGACGAACATGCCAGAGCAGAATTCCCGTTTCAACCAAATATAGGATGGGATCTAAATGGAACGACGAACCTTTTTGCAGATGTTGGCCGCAGCCCCGTTGGCATTCGACAATCCACCACTTTCTTTTCCGCAGTACCGTGTCGTTAGTCCCTATGCGCCGGTTCGGCCCCCTGGCATGCCGGGTCCGTATCCGGGCAAAGTCGTCTCCGCCCGTTCAGCCAAGTGCATTAGTGAATCCACCGGCAAGGTCGATGCAGCCGTGGTACGCGACATGATGGCTCGGGGGATGTGCGAGTTGACGGGTAGTTCCCAGCCCTTGGAAGCCTGGAAGAGCTTCTTCGTCCCGCAAGACATCGTTGGCATCAAGGTCAACTGCGGGGGACGGCCCGACGTCGTTTCGTCGCCGGAGATCGTCGTCGAGATTATCCGAAACCTTCAAGCGGTGGGTTTGAAGCCCGAACAGATCATTATTTACGAGCGCTTCCAGTCTCAGCTCAACGACGTCAACTACACGCCTCATCTTCCGAAAGGGGTTGAGATTGCGGCTGCCGAGAAGGGACGAGGAGACAATCAAGGCTACGACCCGGCAGTTTATGTTGAAGCCGAGTTCTTCGGTGAGGAGGATACGCGCTCAAATATGATGAGACTGGTCTCGCAGCGCCTCACCAAAATTATCAACGTTCCGAACATGAAGGATCATGGTGCATCGGGAGTGACCGGCTGCCTGAAAAACATCGCTTACGGGAGCTTTTCGAATGTTGCTCGCTCACACCTTGGAGCGGGAGACGGGAGCTCGGCAGCACTCAGCAATCCGGAGGCGGGCAGGTCGCACACGCTGTCTTTCATCGGCAAGCTGGCAGCGGCTGAGCCCTTGCGTTCTCGTACGGTGTTACAGATCATGGACGGACTGCGGGGCGTGTGGCACGGCGGCCCCTTTGTCACCGATCCCCGCTTTCGGTTTTACCCCAAACAGATGTTGTTCGGAACCGATCCTGTGGCCATCGACCGGCTGCTGCTGGACATCATTGAAGCGAAGAGAAAAGCGGAGGGAGCCATGTCGATTTGGGACCGTTCTCGGAAATCGCTGGGATCGCAGCGTCTCCGCAATCATGACCCCAACGTGAACATTCTGATTCGAGAGCCTGCTCACGTGGAGTTCGCATCTACGCTCGGGCTTGGGGTGCACGACCTGAAGAAGATCAAGGTCAAGGAATTTGAGATCTAACAGATCCCGCTGTCCACATCACGACGTCAACGCCCAGAAACACTTCTGCCGTTTCGACTCCGTCTGCCACTGCTTCGTGACGGGTCTTGGAGGATGCTCATGAGGTTTCGCAGCTGCACCCTTGATCGCCTTGCAGTGGTTTTGTTGCTCGCATTGAATTTCGGGGTGAGCTTGCTCTCGGCCCAACACGGTCCCCATGGACCTGAGAACGGTCTCAACACGCCACCAAACTCGCAAGGCCAGATCGCACCACGGCTACAGAATCTCGGCAGCCATACCTTTCGAATCAAGACCCGCTCCAAGCGTGCCCAGGAATTTTTCAACCAGGGAATCAACCTTTCTTACGGATTCAACCACGCTGAAGCGATGCGGGCTTTTCGCGAGGTCGCGCGACTGGATCCTAAAAGCGCGATGGCGTATTGGGGCCAAGCGTTGGTGCTGGGGCCCAACATCAACATGCCGATGGCCCCCGAAGCTGAATCAGAGGCGTACAAACTGATACAGAAAGCTCTGGATCTGAAGCCGCATGCCAGCTCGAAGGAACGGGACTACATCGACGCCCTGGCAAAACGCTACTCGGGCGACACCAAGCCGGATCGCAAAGCACTCGATCAGGCATATGCCCTCGCGATGAAAGCCCTGGCGAAGAAGTACCCCCAAGATCTGGACGCAACAACGCTCTACGTGGAAGCGCTGATGGACCTCCGACCCTGGAACTATTGGACCCGCGACGGCGTGCCTTACGCCGAGACCCCGGAGATCGTTTCGCTCTTGGAATCGGTGATGAAGCGCAATCCCAATCATCCCGGCGCCTGCCACTTTTACATTCACGCCGTTGAAGCCACCAAAAGCCCGGAGAGAGCAGAGGTGGCTGCCGACCGCCTGTTCAAGCTCATGCCCGGCGCCGGCCACATGGTTCACATGCCGTCTCACATTTATTTCAGAGTCGGCCGGTATGCCGACGCGTCCAAGGCAAATTCCCAGGCTTCCGCGGTGGATGAAGAGTACATCGCGCAGTGCCGGACTCAGGGCATCTACCCGCTGGCGTACTACCCGCACAATCTCCACTTCTTGTATTCAGCCGCCAGCTTTGAAGGAAACAGCGAGCTAACGATACTGGCCGCTGAGAAGGTGGCTGCGGCAATTCCACATCATGTTTTGAAGGATTTCCCAATGTTGCAGGGCTTCCTGGCAATTCCGGAACTGGCTTTGGCTCGGTTTGGGCGTTGGGAGCAGATCCTGAAGCGCCCGGCCGTGGCCCATGACACACTGTTTCTGAAAGGCATACGGCACTACGTTCGTGGAACGGCTTTAGCCGCCACCGGACGACTCGATGAAGCCTTACAGGAGCTGGAGTCGCTAAAGGGAATTCTGGCAGACAAAGCGTTGGATGCAATGCCAGCTTCATTCTCAAACAATACAGCCCGGGCCATTCTTAGTATCGCCCCCGAAGTCTTGTCCGGCGAAATTTTGGCGCGACGAAGCAAGTTCCCTGAGGCCATCGCACATCTCGAGACCGCAACGCGTCTCGAGGACGCACTTGTCTATATCGAGCCGCCAGATTGGTACCTTCCAACCAGGCAAGTCCTGGGCGCCGTCTTGCTCCAGGCGGGGCGAGCCTCTGAAGCTGAAGCTGTCTACTGGGAAGACCTGCGGCGCTATCCTCACAACGGCTGGTCTCTTTTCGGTTTGGCTGAGAGTTTGCGGAAACAGGAAAAGAGTGCAGAAGCTGCTATGGCCGAACAGCGGTTTCAGAAAGCCTGGGCTCAGGCCGACGTGAAGCTGACGGCATCACGGTTCTAGCCGTTGCTACGAATCGACCTGACTTGCTCCAGCCGATGGTAACTATGCGTCCTAGATCAACGCACGCTCGTTATCGCACGGGGTCATTGCCTGCACTGTGGCTTCTTCTCTCGGCAATCAGCCTCCTCATCACCTGTCCAATGATTGGCAGCGCCCAAGAGGGGCAGCTTCGAGACATCTTTGATCGTGCGGTGGCGGATTTCCGAAGTGGCCGGATCGAGCAATCCGTTGCCGGCTTCGACCGCCTGGTGAAGCTTCGGCCGGACACACAACCGCAACTTTGGCAGCGGGGCATAGCACTCTACTATGCCAGCCGTTTCAAGGACTGCCGTGCGCAGTTCGAGTCCCACCGTTCGGTGAATCCGAATGACGTCGAGAACGCGGCGTGGCATTTTCTCTGTGTAGCGCGCGCCGAATCGCCGGAAAACGCCAAGGCGGCACTTCTGCCCGTCGGGCCAGATTCGCGAGTTCCAATGAGCCAGATTTATCAGATGCTTCGCGGAGACCTCTCCGTCGAACAGATGATCAAAGCCGGTGGCGCTCAACTCGAGGGTCAATTCTATGCAGAGCTCTATGCAGGTCTTTACCTGGAAGCCCTAGGCAACAGCAAGAGTGCTCTCAAGCACGTTCGCAACGCTGCTGCCGATCGCTACTCTAGCTCCGGCTACATGCACGATGTTGCCCGCGTCCATCGCGATCGCTTAACCCGGCGACCCGGTTCCGCCAAGCCTTGAAGATTCTTCTTCGCGATCCAGTTCGCATGGCCCATCACCTTGTCCGGATTCCGCTAAACCCCCGGTTCACGAATCGTCGTTCTGGCAGATATAATCCAGGGAGTATTGATATCGATATCGCTGCACCCCTTGATTGGAGAACTCCCTGATTACACTTGGCGAAATGACGTGCCGAGACTATGCCAAATCCAGTCGGTTGGAGTGGCTGGAGACAAATGGTCTCGGAAGCTTCGCCTCAGGCACCGTGAGTGGGGCCAACACCCGTCGCTACCACGGGCTGCTAGTGGCCTCGCTGCATCCACGCGCAGAGCGGTTCGTTACTCTCTCGAAGCTGGAAGAGACCGTATTGGTAGGAAAGCAGTATTTTGAATTAGCCACCAATCAGTTTCCGGAGACGATCAGCCCAAAGGGACACTATCTCATTCAAGAATTCCGCCTGAACGTATTTCCAAGCTGGATCTACAACCTGAACGGCTTGCTGGTTGAGAAGGCCGTATTCATGCTGTGGGGCGAGAACACGACGGTCATTCGCTACCGGCTGCTGGAAGCTCAAGAAGACCGCTTTGCTGTCCTGGCGTTGCGCCCGTTTGTCGCGTTTCGGGACTATCACTCCCTGGCCAGCGAGAACGAAGTAATCCAACGGCTGCCGCTTCGAGAAGAGCCTGCATTGTTGCGGTTGCAGCCGTACGATGGCTTGCCTGCCTTGACGCTGCACCACAACGCAGTCGGTTTCACAGTTCGGCCGGATTGGTACCGGCAGTTTGAGTACGTCGAAGAATTGCACCGGGGATTGAACTTCCGCGAAGACCTGTTTACGCACGGATACTTCAGCTTTGAGCTGAGTGCAAAGACCCCCCTGGCATTCGTCGTTGCCACGCTGGACGACAAGGGTTCCGTATCAAATCAGCAGGTTGAAGCCTGGGAAACACGGGAAGAATCGCGACGGCGCACCCTCATGACGGGCCCACCCTCCGCAGATTCATTTGTGCAACGGCTGCAACTGGCTGCCGATGCCTTTGTTATTCGATGGGCGGATGGGTCGGCTTCGATCATTGCCGGATACCACTGGTTCACGGACTGGGGGCGCGATGCCATGATGTCGTTGCCGGGTCTAGCTCTGACGACACACCGATTCGCGCTTGCCAAAGACATTTTGTCATCGTACCTGAAGTACTGTGATCGCGGTATGTTGCCCAATCGCTTCCCAGATCGGGGCAGCACTCCTGAGTTCAACACGGTCGACGCGACGCTGTGGCTGTTTCACGCGGTGCATCAGTACTTCCTCGCAACCAGTGATGTCGCGTTCCTGCGAGACGAAGCCTTTCCAAAACTCGACGAGGTCATCGACTGGCACGTGAAGGGCACTCGTTATGGCATTCACATGGATGCTGCGGATGGGTTGCTCACGGCAGGAGAACCAGGGGTGCAGCTCACCTGGATGGATGCCAAGATCGGAGGCTGGGTAGTGACACCACGCCAAGGCAAGGCCGTCGAAGTCAATGCGCTCTGGCACCATGCCGTATGCGTGATGGAAGACTTCAGCCGGACACTCAAGAATGAACAGCGGAGGTTGTTCTATCGGCAGCTGCGCTCCAGGATTCAACTCAGTTTCGATGAAACTTTCTGGAATCCCACCGCTAATTGCCTCTTCGACTGCATTCAGGACGGAGTGCCCGACGCGAAGATTCGACCGAACCAGATTTTCGCCGTCAGTCTTCCCCACCCGCTTTTGGCCTTAGACAAGGCTCAGTCCGTGGTTCAGGTGGTGAAGGAGAAATTACTGACGCCTTTCGGACTGCGCAGCCTGGCCTCGGGCGATCCAGACTACCACGCCGTCTATCAAGGCAATGGGTACGCGCGAGACAGTGCTTATCACCAGGGGACCGTCTGGGGCTGGCTGATTGGGCCGTTCGTGGATGCATATCTGAATGCTTTCGGTGAATCGGGGCGGAACGTCGCGTATTTGAAATCGCTGTTCGAAGGATTTCGTCACCATTTGTCAGAGGGGATGCTTGGATCCATTTCAGAGATTTTTGATGGAGAGGCTCCGCACGCGCCCAAGGGCTGCGCGGCTCAAGCGTGGAGTGTCGCGGAGGTCTTGCGGTGCTACCGGAAGTTGGAGGCCATCGATCGTGGGAAATCGGTACTCGAAATCGAGTGATCCTTAGGGTGCATTCTGAATTTTGAACACACCCTAAAAGTGTAGTGAGTCTTGTAACTCTCGGCACAGAATCGATCCGTGGTGAATCACGGATCACTGTTTGTCGTAAACAATCACGTTGTTGATCTTCTCCCCCTTGGCATTCGTGCCCGTTATCGTGATCGTCATCACCTTACCATCTTTCGATACGTTCCGTTTTGCAGAGACCGCAGCCTTCCCTCCCCGTTTCATCGCGGCCTCGGTGTTGTGATCGTCTATCTTTTTTATAGAGATCTCATCGTAGAGATCTGCCCCAGTGACGGGATAGAACTTGCCGTCCATCTTCGCCGTATAGGAGAGACTGCTCTTCTTCCCATCGGCGGCGACTTGCTCGCCGGTACGCTTTACTGCATCGCCAGAAGCCTCAAAGGTGATGTTGCCACTCTTTGGCGCTGGGCCGGGGGAATACTTGGACTTGGCGACATTCAGCTTCCAAGTGCCCAGAGCGGGGTCGGCCGCATGCACCAGAGATGTGGCAGCAAACCACACTATGACAGCAGAGATCGACATGAGAGTCCTACTCTTCATGGGACAGCCTCCTTGGGGTTGTGTTTGGGATTTGGTGGACACCGGGATCTTCCGGCTGCGAAAGCATATCACAGGAGGGCAGCTCTTGCTGGGCGGCCCTCCTGAGCTGCTTGGGCACGCCCGGCCACACTAATTTGCAGGACTGGCTGCCTTCTCATCGGCTGGAATCTCTAGCGCAGGGAAACGGCCCGTGAAGCTTCTGGCGTTGAGTGGCTCGGTCTTGAGTTCTACACGCAAAAACTCGCTGGCTGTTTCGTTCCCGTTTTCGACCTCATGGGTTTCTCTTACGGCCCGCCAAAGTCTGAAAGAACGTGCTTTGACCTCCGGGCGTGATATCTCCCAGTTCCTCGTGTCGACATGCTTGAAACGAATGGAACCGCTATCGGTTAGATAAACGTAGGCAGTGGCCAGTTCAGGGTGGTCGTGTTCAGGGAGGTGTGTCCTCTAGGGGCGTAATGGACCCGCACGACTTTGACCCATTCATTTTCAAATTCAAGTTTGTATGCGTCAGGCAGGAGCCTGAGGGGATCCTGTGCGTGAAGGGGTGTAACCAGGAATAGAAGAATCGGTCCGATGAACCTTCCCAAAATACGACCCGTGTAACTCCGATCCAGGTTCCGATCAGAATCCGAACAACGATTCACTTTCCGGCTGCGCAATATCAGTGGACTCAATGTCGGGAGCTCCTGAAAAGGGTACAGAATGGCTTTGGCCATCATTGAAAGAGCGTCACCTCAGGGAAAACCAGGCCGGAATCTACAAGCGACGGAATCTTCCAATGTGACAAGCAAAAGAAGCGATCCCCGTTCCACTCACCGATAACCCTCGGCTTGCAAGGCAAACAACTCCGCATACAAGCCGCCACTGGCCAGCAGTTCGGTGTGAGAACCGTCCTCAATCACCTGGCCGAGCTTCAACACGATGATGCGGTCGGCCATTCGCACCGTGGAGAATCGATGGGAGATGATGACGGCCATCCGGCCTGCCACAAGTTCCGAGAATCTCAGAAACACCTCATACTCGGCCCGTGCGTCGAGAGCCGCCGTTGGCTCGTCGAGAATCAGGACTTGCGCTTCCCTTATGTAAGCCCGAGCCAAGGCTACCTTTTGCCATTCACCGCCAGAAAGTTCAACGCCGTTGTCAAAGCGCCTGCCCAGCATCTGTTGGTAGCCTTCCTTGAACCGAGGCAAAAGCGAGGCTGCCAAAGACTTTTCGGCGGCCACGACAATCGAGGATGGCACATGTCCGTTGCCGGCGGCCGCCGTCTTTCGAGCCTCCTGAGCCACCATGTCAGCCTGCACCTGGATTGGCTCCTGATCCAGATAGGACCGCACCTTTTCGATCTCACCCACTCCGATGTTTTCTTCAAAGCGAAAATCGTAGCGCACGAAATCCTGAAATATAACGCTGATCGCCTTCCGCACCGAGCCCAGGTCGTAGTCGCGCAGGTCGACATCCTCTAGCAGAATGCGCCCTTCAGTGGGGTCGTACAACCGGGCAAGGAGCTTTGTGAGCGTTGTTTTGCCAGCGCCGTTCTCACCGACAAAGGCAATGCGCTCGCCGGGTCGCAGGTGGAAGCTGACATGACGAACGGCCCAGGCTTCCGCTCCCGGATAGCGGAAGCCGACATTCTCAAAGCGGAACCCCTTGTGGATTACGGAAGGTACAATGCGCCCTCCGGGCGGATTGACGACCGCCGGCTTCATCTCAAAGAAGTCAAAGAGATCCTTCAAATAGAGGCATTGCTGATAGATCCCGCTGGCACCCAGAAGTAGACGCTGAATGAGATCGCGGCTGCGAGAGAAAGCGCCAGCCAGAAAGGTGAGCGAGCCCAAGCTGAGAAGCCCCTTCACGGCCCGCACCACGATGATGACGTAGGCGCTGTAGTACCCGGCAGTGCCTATGATCGAAAGTCCCGTGCTGACGAGACTGCGCCGGATGGAAAGCCGTTTGTTCTCCTCGTAGAACTTCCTTGAGAGAAGTCTGAACCTTTGGATCAGCCATGGAGCCAGACCAAACATCTGGACCTCTTTGGCAGTTTCATCGCTGGCACCAATGTAACGCAGATAGTCCAGGCGCCGTCGCTCGGGCGTATAGCGATAGAGGAGAGAATATTCCAGCGTGGCGAAATGGGTCTCACCCAGAAAGCTGGGGAGCACCGCCACCGCTAGCAGCAGAAGCAGCCAGGGGCTGTAAACGAGCAGAGCAGCACCGAAAGACATCAGGGTCAACGCATCCTGGATCATGCCAAGCAATTGCGCCAGCAGGCCAATCCGGCCTGTGGTCTGGCGGCGGGCTCGTTCGAGCTGATCGTAGAACGCCGAGTCCTCGAAATGGTATAGGTCCAAAGTGGCCGCATGCTCCATAAGTCGCACGCTGGTGTGGTTGGAGAACAGATCGCCCAGGAGGCTTTCCACGAGCGACGAGCCGCGGGCCAGGGCTTCTCCGACCAGAACGATCGCCACCTCCAACCCGATGAGCTTCCACAGGTGCGGAAGATCCGGCGTGCCTTCCCGCATGCTCACAATGGCGTCCAGAATCAACTTGCCGACCCACAGCGTCGCCACGGGAATGGCTGAGCGCATCACGCGTAGACCCGCCATGGTTAGCGTGTAACCTGGATGGGTTTCCCACACCATCCTCAGCAAGGGGGGCACATAGCGCAGCGCCTCGACTTGTTGGCGAATCGTGGGCCTTTCCTTAGTGTTAACGTCCGGCATGTGTGTGAGCTTCCCGGAAGGATTGTCGCCGGACCGGCTCTAGGTCTCAGTCAATTGCTGTGCGAGAACGACTACTCTCATCGATGCCACTTGACCGCGGAAGCACGGTTTCGAACGACCCATCTGAGATTAACACAGCCCGCAAAGTTGAGATGACCGCAGGCATACGTCAAGGGAGGGCCAAGATTGGGGTTCAGCTCCGTTTGGGGCAGAGAGGCCCTACGATGAATGGGGGTGAGACGTCTGACGAGGATTCAAAGTGGAAGGGTCATTGGCTTGCAAAAGGTTGGCCGGTCCCCAAACGTATGGCGTCGAAGCCATACCAAGCTCTATGTCGAGTCCAAAACGAAAGCAACTCAAGAGTTAAACACAGTCTTATTCAATCACCGCAGACTCTGCCATTGCTACGAAAGCCTGCCGCTCGTCGCTGCCGCCTTCGCGATGAATCATGAAAATGCCAATTAAATCCTTGTCGGGATCGATGAAACAGTAGGTCCCGTAGCGGCCTCCGTGGCCGAAGCTGCCCGGCGAAAGGAAGGTCAGCGAACGCGGCCCGTCCTTGATAACGAACCAGCCAAGTCCCCAACCCGCACCAGGCTGGCTGGTGGCGAGATCCCCGGTGTGAACACGGGTCATCAGCTCAACCGAAGCGGATGAGAGAAGTCGAACGCCGTTGAGCTGGCCCCTGTTCAGCATCATCTGATAAAGCAAATAGAGATCACTGGCTGTGGAGTAGAGGCCCCCTTCGGGAAGCGAGTACTTCGCGCCCACGCGGAACTTCATCGCACCTTCGCCCAGCGGATCCATGGTGTACTTCACGGGCTTGCCCTCCTTCAAGAGGTAGGCGGTGGGCATGCGGTGATGCTTTTCCTTGGGTGGGAAAATGTAAGTGTCCTTCATTCCCAACGGCCGGAAAATGCGCTCTTCGAGGATTTGTTCGAACGGCAGGCCCGAGACGACTTCGACGACCCGTGCCAGCGCCGCAATCCCGGTGTTTGAGTACTGCCATTTTGTGCCGGGGTCGAATTCCAACGGCTGTTGAGATTCCACGAGCACCACATCCGCAAGTGGCTTGTGCAAAGCGCCATGCAGTTCCTTGATGCCTTCCGGCGGATTCAAGCTCATTCCGGAGGTATGCGTCATGAGATCGCGCAGAGTCACCGGTCGGGCAGGACGGCGCAGTGTCATCCTTCCGGGGCTCTGCGATTCCACCACCCACTGCCCGCGAAACTCTGGCACATGCTTCTCCACGGGATCGCCGATATTCAGCTTCCCTTCTTCGGCCAGAATGATGGCAGCCAGCGCTACGATCGGCTTGGTCATCGAGTGAATCTGGAAGATCGCGTCGGCCTTCATCGCCTGCCGGGTTTCGAGATCGGAATAACCGACGGCATCAAGCGCCGCTACTTTCCCATGACGCGCGACGAGCGTGACAATGCCGGCAGCGGTGCCCTTGTCCACGAATTGCTTCATGCGGACGGGGATTTGAGAAAGGCGGGCTGGGTCCAGGCCGGTTTTGGCCACGTCATTGTTGACGACCGGCGAACCGGCGAAGAGGGATCCAGCCAGAAGTAGTGAGAACAGTAGTCGCATTAGCTTCCTTGTACCGATGTGCGGCAGTGTCGAGGGTCTGGGCATGCCGAAACCCCAACAGTTCCCTTTCATCGTCCTGATGTTCGTCGTCGCACTCGGGATTCGTCGAGGACGAGCACGACGACGAGGACGATGGTCAGGGACTGCTTAGGCAAGAATGCCGGTAATGATGTTCCCGTGAACGTCGGTAAGGCTCACGTCGCGGCCGCCGAAGCGGTAGGTCAGTTTCCTGTGATCGAGTCCAAGAAGCTGCAGGATCGTGGCGTGGAGATCGAAAACCTCAGTGACATTCTCCACCGAATGCATCCCCACATCGTCGGTTGCTCCATAGGCCAAGCCACTTTTCAGTCCTCCACCCGCCATCCAGACGGTGAATGCTGTCTCGTGGTGATCGCGACAATCCGGTTTGGGACCATGCGGCGTGCGGCCAAACTCGGTAGCCCAAACCACCAGGGTTTCCTTCGCTAGGCCTCTGGATTTCAAGTCTTTGAGCAGCGCCGCAATCCCCTGATCCGTTATGAAGGCGTTGCCTTCGTGACCCTTCTTCAGCTCGGTGTGCTGGTCCCAGGTTCCGTTGTTCCCGCCATAAACTTCCGGGCAGGTAATCTCGACAAAGCGAACACCCGATTCGATCAGGCGTCGGGCTCGCAGACATTGCGTGCCATACAGCCGCTTGTTCTTGTCGGCGGCGTCCAATCCGTAGAGTTTCTTAGTGGTCTCGCTCTCTTTGTCCAGATTCAGGACGTCGGGCACCACCGATTGCATCTTGTAAGCCATTTCGTAGTTCTGGATGGCAGATTCGACCGCATCGTCGCTGCGAATCGATTGCAGGAATTGGCGGTCTTCCTGAACCAACACATTAAGTTTCGCGCGCTGGATCTGAGGATCCTTGTCAGCCGGCTCGATATTAACGACGGGTTTGCCATCGGCCTGCATCGGTGTGGCCTGATACGTGGCAGGCAGAAACCCGTTCGAAAAGTTTTCCAAACCTCCCGGCGGAACGGCGCCGGCATGTAACAAAACATATCCAGGCAGATTTTTGTTTTCACTGCCCAGCGCATAGTTGACCCACGATCCCAGGCTTGGAAAGCCGCCTGTGTTGCGCCCGGTATGCATCAGCAGATTTGCGCGCGGGTGAAGCGGAAATCCGGAAACCATGGAGCGGATGACGGTGATGTCATCTACACAACCAGCCACATGTGGAAACAGATCGCTCACCCAAATTCCAGACTGCCCCTGCTGCTTGAACTGCCAGGGACTCTTCACCCACTTGCGATTGGTTTCTTTCTTCGCACCCACCTGGTAAAAGCCGTCAAAGGGTTTGCCGTCCAGTTCGGCCAGCTTCGGCTTCGGGTCGAATGTGTCGACATGTGAAGCCCCACCGGGCATGAAGCAGAAAATAACGTTCTTGACCTTGGGCTCAAAGTGGAGTTTGGGCGCTGCCAAGTCCGCGTAAGCCCTGTCGGACATGAGCGCCGAAAGCGCCATCAGTCCGAAGCCGTTAGAGGCGTACTTTAGAACGTCACGGCGTGACAGAGGCTGCGGAGTGCAACCCGGGCACTGCGATTCTGACGAATGGTGGCCCATAACAGTTCTGGCTCCTAATCTCAGGTTCAACAGATTGGCAAGCAACTGGTAGGATGCGTTCCGTACTCTGGAACACACCGTGATACCTCAACCTGCCCGGTGCGTCGAAAAGCACAACGCACCCTACCTTAAAGCAATCCATCGTTGCACAGGTTCACCAACACTCGGTCCCGAGGCAAGAGCCTGACAGGGATCTTCGCGAAGGCAATGGACCAAACGCCCGGTTCGAGAAGGCGTTCTGTCACTGCTTTACCGGTCCTGCTATCAATCTTCAGCAGCCGCACTGGACCGGTCCAGTCAGGCCCACCGGAATCGATACCGTAGACCCATTGTCCATCGGTACTCGCCACCAACCGAGAAAAAAAGACTGACGGTGCCAGATGGGCGAGAAGGTCGCCGTTTGATGGGTCGAGAATGAACAGGCCGCCAGGCAGCCCAGCGCTATTCGATCGGTATCGGCGACTTCGGCGACGGTCGAGCTTCGTTCCGAAGGGCTCGAACACTACCAGTCGGTCCCCAAGTGCGACTACCTCAAGCCAGACAGGTTTTTCGCTGCTGGCCAGAGCATCCAAGGTGACTGTAACTGGCTGCCCCACTGTGTAAGTCTCTGGCGACACCTTCCAAAGCCGCCCCAAATTGCCATCGTGGGCAAAGCAATAGAACTGGTCTTTAAGCCAGGCTCCTCGCAGAATCTTGGTCTCCGTGAATGGGAAGCGACGAACTCGTTCTCTACGCTCAATCTCGAATAAGTCCAAAGAGGCGCCCCTGAAGAGGCTGATGCCAAAGAGCCATCGACAGTCGGGCGAAGCGTAAAATGCGTAAGGGCCTCCCAACATGGCCACTCTCGGCATCCGGGCGAGGGTGCGCGCATTGAAGACCTCAATCCCGGAGTTGCCATACTGCGTGAACAGGAAACGACAGTCGGGAGTGACCACCCACGTGAGGGATCCTCCCAACTTGCATATACTCCTGGTCTCAATATCGAGGGCATACAGTGCGCAGCAACTCCCAGATGCATCGGCTTGTTCGACAAACAGAGTGCGGCCATCGGGACTCGCTCCGACGGAACGGTCCACGTTGCCGGCGACGAAAAGCCCAGAGTTTTCCAAAGTCGTCGCATCGATAACATGCACTCCTCGGCTACGCTCCAGAGCAAGAATAACGTCACGCCTGTGCTCATCCCTGAAACCCTCTGAGCTCAATGGAATCGCAGAAAAGACGAGCGCACAAAGCAACCGTCGTGTTTCGCGTCTCACCGCCAATACCTCATCCCGAAGCACAACACACCCTACTTCACTCCGCGTCAACGCAAGTAGACAAATTCCTTCAGATTAAAGATGGCATGCGCCATGTCCTTCCAGACTTCGCGGCTTTCGAGTATTTTCTCGGGAGCCGCTTTATGAAGGCTCGCTAATTCCTTGGCAAGACCTGCAAATCGAGCGCGCTCGGCATCATCGGGCAACCTTCCAAGCGCCTTCCGAAACATCGAATCCAGTCGCGACTCCACGCTGGGGGCCTGCGCCTTGATCAAGTTGTCTGCCCAGAAGCCTGCCTGGTCGAGGACGAAGGGATCATTCAAAAGGGCCAGCGCCTGGGCGGGCACGTTTGTGGTATCGCGGTTGCCCCGTGCAACCGTGGGATTGGGGAAGTCGAAAGTATCGAGAAAACGAGAACCTTCGTGCCGCGTAACTTTGATATAGATGCTGCGGCGGCCGTTGCCATCGAGTGGGCCCTGGTGGAGCTTTCGGTAGTCCTTTGGTTCTTCCCTGTAGGGTTGAATGCTCGGACCGTACAGCGTGCGATCCAGCCGACCGGAGGTTGCCAGAATGGCGTCGCGAATCGATTCACCTTCAAGCCGTCGGACGGGATAGTGCGACAGCAGCCGATTCTGGGGATCGCTTGCGGTCGCCTCCGGCGAAACCTGGCTGGACTGCTGAAAGGTCTGTGACATCAGCAGGAATCGAACCAGTTTCTTAACGGACCAGCCATCCCGCACAAACTGCGCTGCCAGGGCATCCAACAACTCGGGATGCGAGGGCCGCTCACCATAGACTCCAAAATTGTCAGCCGTCGGCACAATTCCGCGTCCGAACACATGAAGCCAGATCCGGTTGGCCATAACGCGGGCAGTCAGTGGATTTGAAGGGCTGGCTATCAGGTTGGCAATCTCGAGCCGCCCGCTGCCAAATGCCTTCACCCCCTCCTGCGTTCCTGCAATAAGCTGAAGAAAGCCGCGTGGAACAATCTTCCCGGGATGGTCTGCGTCCCCAGCAGGCAGCACAGGGAAGTCGTAGCCCGCTTCGAGATCCGCGGTGCCATTAAACGTTTTGGGTGGCGTGATGCGAGAATCCGCTAAGCGGTAATCCGCGAGGAGTTTCTCCAGTCGCGGACTCTGATTACTGGCGTTGGTCACCAACCGGTTCTCCAACAGCCAGCCAATCCAGCGCGCATCATCGTCCGTGGCCCTGCCCGCAGCCCAGCGTTCGAGCGATCGACGAATGACCGAAGCATAGCGTTCCGCGAGCCCTTCAATGTTGGTAGGCTTCTCCAAACTGCCAGACGCCTTTGCCGTGCTTGAGGGATTACCAGCGAACAGCGGTTCCAGGTGGGAGAGTTCCTCGCGCGGTGATTCGTCCACGTCGTGAAGGAAAGCCCGCGCCACCCCGAAATAGGAATAAGGTGAGTCAAGCTGAGCTTGGGTGACTTTGAGTCGGTCTGGCCTGTCGGGAATTCTCGGGTTGCTCCCCTTCGTCACCAACTCCACGTAGAAGGGTAGAGTAGGCTGATCGTCCCGATTTGGAATCTTCAACCAACGAGGAGAGTCGGAGTCCAGTAGCTGATAGTCCTCGCTGAGCATGCAGTTGTCGAGGACTGTCCGCCACGCACCCATTTTGCCGCCGACCACTTGAAGGGTTAGGAACTTCTTATCCTTCGGAACCAGGGGTGATCGAAGGGCAGCATCCAGACGCTCGGATAGCGCATGCGTGTAGATGCCAGCAGGAAAGACCCCGGTTATGGCGGTCGGTCCACCATTGGCGACGGCAAATTCTCCGCTGGGGGATGGGCCGTCTATCGCAGCATTGCCGTCGGCATACCAACCCCCGAACCCGTCGCGAGCCAGGTCGCCAAAAGGTCGAAACTTCTCCCGGTTGTGGGTGGCGCGGCTCCGCGTTTCCTCAGAGTATCGCAGCCGAAGCTTGCCCCATTCCTGTGCAAGGTCAGAGCCCGTCGCCTGGATCCATGGATAGAGCGGCTCTTCCATGCCGGACTTATGTTTTTCGAGCAACGCCAGCCAGGCCTGAATCCGATCAACCGAGAGGTCAGTGAGATCCTCTGGCTTCGGTGGAAGCCCCTTCCAGGCGCGGTGTGCGGCCATCAAGTACCGCGGTATCAGAGTGGTTTCCTGAATCCACTGTTTTGCCAGTTCTGTGCGGATGAGCGGCTTCAGTCCACGCAAACGCCGTTTCGCTGCGGCATTGATCTCCGGCGTATCGGCATTGCGCGTCACCATGCGAGAACTCGTCAGGGCACCGTAAAGAGCGTAGTAGTCGGAGGTCGGAATCGGGTCAAGCTTATGATCGTGACAGCGGGCACAAGCAACCGTAAGCCCTTGAAACGCTTTCCCCAGGGTGTCGATCTGGTTGTCCACAACGTCCGTCCGTATCTGGCGGAAACGAATGCAATCGTCGTGGCCCAGTTCGCCCAAGCGAAGCGACGACGTTCCAATCACCGACTCATTGATCCCTTCTTTGGCATTGATCCTCGGCTTCGCCAGTAAATCGCCGGCAAGATGCTCGCGAATGAGTTGGTCGTAAGGAGCATCTTGATTTAAAGCACGGATGAGGTAGTCGCGATAGAGCCACGCACCCTTGATCTCGTAGTTCCAGTCGTTGCCGTACGTCTCGGCAAAGCGCATGACGTCCATCCAGTGTCGGGCCCAACGTTCACCGAAATGGAGCGAGGCCAGCAGACGATCGACAAGTTTTCCATAAGCGTCGGGCGATGCATCTCGCACGAAGAGGTCAACTTCCAGTGGCGTGGGAGGAAGTCCAGTCAGCACAAGGCTCAGCCTGCGAACGAGAATCTGCCGGTCGGCAGGCTTCGCGGGTTTGAGGTTCGCTTTGCTGAGGGCCGCACGGATGAAGTGATCGACGGGATGTGCACCACTTTTTGGTGCATTCGAGGAGACACCCCCCTGCAGTCCACCCTTGTCCAAGGCGGGACGATCAGTGGACAGGAGGGGAGGCGTTAGTAGTAACGGCTGAAATGCCCAGTGCTCCTTCTTGATTTTCTCGTAGAATCCCGGTGCCGGCGCAGAGGCTGCAGGGCTGGCCGAGGGCCACGGCGCTCCCAGAGTAATCCACTTTTCTATGGCAGCAATTTCCTCAGGAGCCAGCTTCGAGCCCATGGGCATCTTGAGGCCCTCATGCCTGACAGCTTTGGCAAGGAGGCTGAGAGTCGGGTCGCCCAAAATAATCGCGGGACCACGGTTTCCACCTTTCAGTAGTGCGTCGCGAGAATCGACCCTCAACGAGGAGAACTGCTGGGTTTGCCCGTGACACGAGACGCATTGCTTCAGAAGCAATGGGCGGACTTGCTTCTCGAACAATTCGATGGCGCTCGGATCCGGTTTGGGATCTTGGGCTGTCGTAGATGAAGGCGTTATGGCCAGAATCGACAGGGCTACGACCATGCACTTCGTGATGAAATGCTGCCTGTGCCAACCCATCAAGCCAAGAGTAAAACTACAAAGCCATTTCAAAAGGATGTTCGAACCCATCATAGGTTATGAAATTGACGCACAGGAGATTTACGGGTTTCCTTCTCCCAAGTGAAGGCCAGATCTGTAGCTACACAAACAGGGTACGAGGTTCCTGCGATTGGATTCAACTGAATTATATTCAAAACCTCGGCCAAGGTCGTAGCCTCTCAAAGTGGAAGCGGCCTCCTGCCGCTTCAAATTGTCCGGTCCCCAATAAGCGGCTGGAAGCTTCTTCTTCAGTTTTTCTTACACAACCACATCCAGCCTTGTGCAGTCGGAACGGGTATGGAATATTGACGTTCGAATGCACCGAGACCTGAGGATATAGGTGTGGCACAGCGTGATGATCCCCTGCATTGGGGCGTTCTTATTCAATTTCGAGCAGACTTCAATCCTATCGGCACGCCGATCCGGGTCGAGAGCAACCACGAAGCAGTTATCCAAATGGCACAGGAGAACTTCGGCCGCTATGGAAAACCGAGCCCGGGTGTAGCTCCCAAGTTTCATTTGCGTGTCTGCGTTGACCCAGTTCACCGTCACGGTCCACCCTGGCCGAAACCCAGCTTTCGCGCGCTGAATCATCTGGTTCACATTGCCTGCGGGGATTCCAATTTTGCGATCGCCGACCTTGACACAGGCGTCTGCATAGGCTTTGTGACCGAATCGATGGTTGAGGATGCATCCTTCTTCAAAAGCACTTTCCTCGATTGCCTGTTCTATGTACTGGCCGTTCACCACGACTATACGCCAGTGCATTGTTCCGGTGTGGTAGCCAGAGGAAGGGGAGTGTTGATTTGCGGTGTTTCGGGTGCTGGCAAGACCACAGTTGCCTATGCCTGCGCACGATCAGGCCTGCAGGTGTTATCCGACGATGTGGTCCACCTGCGGATCGATCCTGCTAACCAACAGTTGCGCTTGTGGGGGAGGCCGTGGTTCCTGCGCCTAGTTCCGGAAGCCGTGGAGCTCTTTTCTGAACTTCGGGGCCTGCAACCGCAGCTGAGAAGCGACCATGAGTGGTACCTGGAGATTGATGTTGAAAATCGGTTTCCGGGCCGCACTGTCGTTTCGTCTGAGCCTGAGGCGCTGGTGTTCTTGGATAGGAAACGGGACGCAGTAACCCAGCTTCTGCCTCTAAGTGTCGATTCGGCTATGCAACGACTAATGAAGGATATCTACGTCAGCGAGCCTTCCATCATTGAACGACACCGACAGACTCTGGCAAGACTGGTGCAAACGAACTCCTACACGCTGACCTACTCTGGCGATCCGACAAAGGCCGTGGAAGTGATTCGATCCATTCTGCCTAGCGAACGTTCGTGATACCTGATGGTCGAACAAGCAGATCAATTTTGAGCGATACCCTTGTTGCGCGCTCAGGAGCCAAGCGCGCCCACTAGAGTGGCTGTCTCGCGTGGAGAGGTGGAACCCAAAATCTATTGAGTTTCGAGTTCGAAGAGTTTCCAATCTGTTCTTCGATTCTTGTTAGATTGGGCAAATCGTTTCTGACATGCGTTGGACTAAGTTGAAGCAGCATATCGAGGATTTGTTTTCCCCGACTATCCGCGGCCGGGTCGAACGGCATTGCACTTGGTATCGAGAAGGTGGGAGATCCAGTAGTCGCCTCTGGATCACTATCAGCAGTCTCAAGACAGCGATGGCTGAGATGAGGCTCGCCTTTAAAATCGCTGAAGAGAATTTGGGAAAGGCGCACATGGACGAGAACCCCTGGGATTCACTTCGGAAGGACGTAAAGGAGGCTAGACCAATTCTGGAGAAACAAGGGCTTTACACATTTGAACAAGCTACACGCCGCTCTTGCAAACTACCGATCGATCTCCTTCGAGGAAGCGTTGCAGGCGGACAATCTAGTGACGAGATCTCTGGCCGTCCTCGACCGGCGTCTCGGGAAACGCAGGTTACTGAAACTGCAGTTGAATGCTAAAGAGCACCCACTGGTTCAACAATTGTATGCTTTCAGGTGTTCGGTTGAGAAACTCCCGCCCGAGAAAAACCTGCAATAGTCTTCGATCTACTCCCTGCGGCCCCCGGGGCACCGATTCGGCCCAACCGGGGCTTCAGTTGAGACCACCTTGCGTAAGACTTGGGAAAGAGTAGTCGATCCCCCCAAGTCTTGACACTCAAGGCCCAAAATCGGTGCTTGGTACGCTTGAAAACCCACTTCGGTAGGTCGCCGCTTGCCGCTCAGCCTGAGACCGTCTAAATCTAGTCCGGTATTCTACAAAACTGGCACGTGGTATGTGCTCGGGCTGGCAGAGGTCAGCCAAGTAGGCCCACGGGCTTTCGCCCAAGGAAAGAATCCTCATGGAGACAGCAAGACTGAAGACTCATAAGCTTTCGTTGTGCGGACTCATCCTTGCGTTTGCGATGATAACCCAAAGCCTCATGGCACAAATCGAAAGCGCAACCGTCAGTGGGTTGGTACTCGACAGCACTGGACTGCCCATTCCAGCAGCCGTAGTTGCAGCCAGGGAAACAACGACCAATATCAGTCGGGAAACAGTCACGAACTCCGCCGGTCTCTATACGCTCCCTTTTCTCAAACCCGGTAGCTATGAGATTCGCGTGAACAAGGCAAACTTCAAACAGGCGACCGCCACGCTTAGGGTGCAGGTGAATCAAACGGCCCGCCTGGACTTCGCCCTGGAAGTGGGCCAGATCGATGAAGTCGTGACCATTTCTGCCACGGAAAGCCTGATTCAGATGGAGAACATGGCCGTGGGTGGACAGGTTGCCGAGAAAAACATTGTGGAGCTGCCCGGCAGAAACATCCAAACTCTGATGGGACTTTCTGTTGGCATCGCCAACCTGTCTCTGCCAGGCTATACCGATAACGGGGTAACACCATTACAGCCGGGCCGAGGCGCACTAGCTCAGAACCTCAACATTGCAGGCTACCGCCAAACGGGAAACAACTATCTGCTCGACGGTGTCAGCAACACCGATGGTCATGTCAACGCCTTCGTGAACGCTCCATCCGCAGAATCGCTGCAGGAGTTGAGAGTCCAAACCAGCACCAGTTCGGCAGCCTTTGGCCAAGGTGCGGGCGGCACGGTCAATCTCGTCACGCGCTCTGGCACGAACCAATTTCATGGCGAGTTCTACGATTACGTCCGCAACGATGCTCTCAATGCGCGGCCTTACAACTTCAACTCTGAATTTGGAGTGTTGCCCAAGCCTCCACTCAAGGAAAACCAGTTTGGCGCGAGTCTGGCCGGCCCATTGCAGTTCCCAGGAATCTACCACGGACGTGATCGGTCATTCTTCTTCGTCCACTACGAAGGTCTAGAGGCAAGGAGTCGCAACCAAGGGTTGGCAACTGTGCCGACCGAAAAGGCTCGCCGCGGCGACCTCAGTGACTATGGCGTGACCCTCTATGATCCTGTCACCCTTCGCGACGGTGTCAGGACGCCGTTTCCCGGCAACGTCATTCCGGCGAATCGACTGGATTCAGTCTCGCTGAAAATGCTGGCGTTCACACCTCCGCCAGCGCTTCCGAACCAGATCATCAACAACCTTCCAACCGTTCGGCCCAGCCGAAGGCACAACAACCAGGGGAATATCAGGCTGGATCATCAGACATCACCGAACGATCTGTTCTATGGCACGTATCATCTGAGTGACGAGAAAGCGAATACGGACGGGAACTACGGGCCCCTCACCGGAGTGACGACCAAAGTCCGCGCCCAGAACTTCGCTCTCAACTACACACACATTTTTGGTCCCAACTCTCTCAACAACCTGAAACTGGGCTACAACCGGCTGCGGGCCGTTGACGGGATTTACCAGGAAGGGCGCAGGGACATCATTGGCGAGCTGGGCATCAATGGCATCGAACGAGATCCTCTCAATTGGGGCTTCCCGGGTTTTCGGCTTGATTTCATACAACTGCTCGATGACGACATCAATCGGCCCATCAACCAGCGAGATAATCAGTATCAAGCGCTCAACACCGCCACGCTGATTCGAGGGCGCCATTCGCTGAACCTTGGAGTTGGCGTCCAACGTTTCGAAGACAACTTCCGGGCTTCGGAATTCTCTCGCGGGAACTTCCGCTACTCGGGAGTGTTCACCAGCGGCCCCGATCCAAATCAGCCGGCAGCGAGTACGGGTTTGGCCCTGGCCGATTTTCTTTTGGGATTCCCGCAACAGGCCTCGCGCTCGGTCGGCAGTGCCCAGGCGTATCTGCGGCGGAACCTCTACAGTGCCTTCGTGGATGACACACTTCGCGTAAACAGCCGTCTCGCAATTACTCTGGGCTTGCGTTACGACTACGCGACGCCGTTCCGTGAAAAGCGCAACAACTACTTCAATCTGGATTTTTCGACACTGCCCGCGCCCCCACGGCTGGTGCGAGTCGGCGTAGACTCGAGTCCGCTGCCCAAGTATGGAGTTCAGGCCAATCGTTGGAATTTCGCACCCCGGCTCGGACTCTCGTATCGGCTACTGCCTCAGACGGTTTTGCGTGCTGGTTATGGAATTTATTATGTCCAGGAGATTGGAGCGCTGTACTACAACCTGGTCAGGAATGGCGTTCGCATCGAAACCAACGATTCACCGGTGACGCAGCCGATGTTGACAACGGCCAATGCTTTCAGCCGTCCAGAGTTTGGCTTGCCCAGCTATTTCTACATCGATCCCAAGAGTTCCAATCCCTGCGTGCAGCAATGGAACCTGGGCATTCAGCGCGAGTTTCCGCATGGCATGTTGTTAGAGACCCTGTATGCGGGCAGCAAAGGCACGCATCTCTTTCGTTATCGCAATTGGAACAATGCTTTTCATGTGGAGACCGGGGAGAACCTCGACCCACGACCCGGAACACTGCAGGAATTGCGGACCTTCCCGACCCTAGGACCGATTCTTCAAAACGAGACCAGCTCTAATTCCATCTATCACTCACTCCAGCTTCGATTTGAGAAGCGTTTCTCCGCCAACTTGAGTTCGATCAACTCCTTCACCTGGGCCAAGTCGATTGACGACGGCGATGTTCCGGTGAAGGATTTTTATCAGAGTCCGGGCGCACAGGATGAACGCAATCTGCGCCTCGAGCGCGGATTGTCTGCGTTCGACGTGCGAAAGCGCTTCACGTCGGCGGTGGTTTACCAGCTTCCCTTTGGGAAGGGGCAGCGTTTCCTCCAGCAAGGCTGGCTGTCTAGCGTGGCCGGACCCTGGCAGGTTTCGTCCATCCTTACCTTTCAGGATGGTTACCCACAGGACCTGCGCGGCTTTACCACTCTCTCGACCATTGGCGGCGTCTTGCAGCGTCCCAACGTCGTGCCCGGCCAGCGTATCGTGCTTTCCGATGAGGAGCGTCGGCGAATTCACCCTACGCCGGCAGTGCCTCATCCAGAGTTCCTCTATTACAACCCTGCCGCAGTCTCTCAGCCTGGCCCGTTTGAATTGGGTAATGCCGGACGCAACATCGGGCCAACCCCAGGATTTGCGAATCTCGATCTGGCGCTTTTTAGGATCATTTCCCTTGGGGAAAGCCGCCAACTGCAGCTGCGAGCCGACTTTCTTAACGCTCTGAACCTCGTAAACCTCGGCATTCCGATTCCTAGTTACGAGTTTGTTGGCTTCTATGGGCAACTGGTCACTGCCGGCCAGATGCGCAGCATCGCCGTTTCCGCCAAGTTTCGGTTTTGAGAAGCGGTTTGAACGTGGGAGCCGACCTCCGGGCCCCAATTGTTGCGTCCTCGGGAACGCCCCAAGTCGTCGTCCGGAGGCCGACTCCCACATTCAGACAGAGTGCGGGTCTCGGGTCGTCGCCTCCTTTCGGTGGCGTCGAATCTGGATGAGCCAGACTGGGAGTTGAAGAAGCAGTGCGCTTAGCGATCGGATGTGAAAGAGGCCACGCTGTAAGAGCAACCCCAGGTAGCGAGCTGTTTTGACTACACGAAATTTCAGATCTTGTGCTTCCGGCGGAATCTGCACTCCGTAGGTTGGAAGCGGAAGATGGCGAGGGAGAAGCCTGTGACGGATGAGGGCCCACTTCTGACCATTGCCGTTCAACAAACCCAAGTGCAACAGCAGTGCGTTGCGATTCTTGCGATAACAGTGAATCGCTCCGGTCCTTCCGTAAGTGCGTACCCATGACGCAGCCATTGCAGGCAGGTACTGCTCGATGAACTGCCCAACCGGGGAAGAGAGGGTTGGGCGGAACAGGGACCTTGCCAGCTCAAAGGTCGTGGCAACCATCTTCGCCGCGTTGGAGCACTGTGTCACGCGGGGAATGAAATGTTCCCAGAAACGTTCTTGATCCGAAGTACGCTGAAGAAAAAAGGCGATCTCATAAACATGGGAGAGCCTCAAATCGTTTCTGAGCAGATGCCGAAGCACGTGGAGAGTGACGTACAGCAGCGTGTCTTCCCGACCCAGAGTGGGTGCCTCAATGGAGCCGAATGTCCGGGAACAAGAACGCTCCCAGACCTTGTCCAAGATCTGAATCGGAAGCAGCTCAAAATCGGAGTCCCACAATTGAAAGTGAAGTTCGACTCCGCGGGGAATAGCCGGATCGTAGTAGTTGTTTTTCCATTTCCAGCCCGATTTCAGGATCAGCGTCGGCAAGTGATCGGCAGCCAGTTCCCGTGTGGAGTGCAAGGCTGAGTAACCGCGCTGTAAGAATAGGGAGTAGGCTCGGTTTAGGTCCTCCTTCTTGACAAGGAAGTCGTAATCGTATTGAGCCCGCCTTTCCAAAGGCTCCACGAAATCGGGAGCCAGTAACAATCCCTTCAGGTTGAGATAGCGAATATCAGCGCCCTGAAGCTGTCGGTTCAGCTCGACAAATTCCTGCTCCATGACCTGGGTCCGTCGAACATTGTCGCTGTGTCTCTGTTCCAGTTCGATCTGGATCGGAGCCGGTAGTCGTTCAAAGTCATTGCGCCGCATCAAACGGTCCCGTAAATGAAGCGACAAGCAGGCCTTATCAGTGAACTCGAGTCCACTCTTCCAGACAGCTTCTTTCGCCGAAACCCAATTCGTCTCCACGAACGCTTGTTCGCTGAATTGCAGATAGTCCAGAATGTAGGATTCAATCGTCAGTTTCATACTCCCGGCGGAAGCACCCGATGACACGACGCACTCCCCATTCCCTGCCCTCCTGGCTCGAACTGCTGGCTATTTTCCTCCTTGGACTGTTGGTTCGAATTGCGTTTATCCATTTGCACCCGGCGATCTATGGTGGAGACACTTTGGTCCGGATCATGAATCCCGATCGGGTCTTCTTGGCTTATCAGTTGCCATTGCTGCAACTGCTGATTTATCTCATCAATCGGGTATCGAGCGATCCCCTGCTCATACGTTACCTGATGAGCCTCATCGGTGCGTTGACTGGAGTGGCCTTCTATCTCCTCTCGGCTACGTTGCTGGATCGATCGGCGGCGAGGTTCGCCGGCGTCTTCTTTGTGTTTAATCCCTTCCTGCTTGTGCACTCCATTGTGCCCTACCAGGAGATTCTTATGCTCCTGTTTCTCTGTCTGGGTTTGTATTGCACTCTGCGGCCGACAAGCGTCCCCCGTTGGACAAGGGGGAACCTGAGGGGGGTTCAGGAGGTCGCAAGTCAAAAAAACCTCCCCCTAACCCCCTCCCTATCCAAGGAGGGGGAACGTCGCCTTCAGCCGCGCATCGGATGGGCCACACTTTTCCTTGGACTGGCCTGTCTGACCCGCTATGAGGCCTGGGTGATTACCGCGGCAGCGGGACTCTACCACGCAAGACCGCGATTGAATGGCCGCTCCCCGTTCAGCACTTTGCGACTGCTAGTAAGGACCATAGCCCTGTTTGGTTGGGCTCCCTTACTTTGGATTCTGCTGCATCAGGGAATAAGCCCGCAAGGTACCTACGTTCTAGAGGGGCCCGCCACTTTGGAACGTCTTTGGAGAATTCCTTACATCATCGCGATGGCTTTGTACCATGCCGGACCCGTCGTCGGCTGCCTGGCGCTCCTTGGGCTCCTGACCTTTTGGCAGCAGTGGCTCTGGAAGCAGCCGGGCATCCAAATGATGATTGTGGCAGCTGCTTTTCTGATGGTCTCCCTGGTTTTCTCCGCTCATGGCGTGGAGCCAAATCCCCAACGTTACGTCACCGACCGAGAAGCTCATTGGTTTGTGTTATTCGCGTTTTGGGCCGCGGCGCTCGGGCTCTCAGGCCTCAAGCAACGCCTGGAGTCCTCGGCCGGAGCATCGCCCTTCAGGCTGGCTACGGACTTTTGGAATCTTCGTGCCGTCAGTTATTATCTCGTTCTGGTTCTGGCTTTGGTGTGGGGCACGTTTCAAACCGACCGCTACATAAAGCGGTTGCTGGCCGACCAGAATCTCATCCTCGACTACGCCGTGGCACAACACCTGGAACAAACTCTATCGGACGGACAGGTTGCCTTGGTGTTTGCGCAACCCATGCCGCCTAGATCAGCTCAGCAGTATCTTGACAAAGTTTATTCCCAAGGAGGGAGCCAAGCTCTAGAGATAGCGCGTCGGCAGTTGGCAGAAATCAACTCCGGCCCGCTGGATTACGCCCGGGTCGTAGTGAACACTCATCGCAGAAGAAACCAAATCCTGGATGGGAGCAAACTGATCGTGAACGCTTCCGATGCCACGAGCTTTTTCTCACAGTCTCAGGTGCGTCTGGCGGCGATCTTTTCAAACTATCCGGCTCAGGAGATCAACACCCGTCACCTGCTGGATTGTGTGAAGCAGCGAGGCAAGCATCCAGTTACTCTCAAGGATCGCGACTTGCAGGTGTCCATTTACGAGGTGCAGTTTTGAAACGATCTCGATGCTCTTCGATCCTGTCCGATATGAAGGATGTCAACTCAGCACTGAATCGGTTCTCATCAAACGGGGCTGCGGTTTCCCGGATGAGCTGCGGTTGAAACTGGGATTCGAGGCAGACGAATCGCTGAACAGCATTAGTGAGCCCCTCCGCACTTTCCTCGGCAAACATTAGTCCGTTCACCTCCGGAACCACCGTCTCCAGTGCCCCTCCTTGCGACAGCGCAATCACCGGCCGGCCACAGGCGTGAGCTTCAACGACCACCATCCCAAAATCCTCTTCGCCTGGAAACACCAGCGCACGGCAGCGGCTCAGGCTGCGGCTGAGTTCAGCGTCGGATAGCCTTCCGACAAACCTGATGTTGTCTCCTGCATTTCTCTTGAGTTTAGAATACTCCGGCCCTTCGCCCACAATCACCAGGGGATACTTCAACCGGTTAAAGGCCTCGATGGCCAGATCGAAGCGCTTGTAGGGCACGAGTTGTCCAACGGCCAGGAAGTAGTTGTCCGTCGCATGAGCGATCGAAAAGCTGGAAAGCGCTACGGGCGGAAAGATGACTTCGGCTTCGCGTCGATAATACTTGGCGATTCGATTGGCAACGGTCTGCGAGTTTGCGACGAAATAATCAACCCTGGCGGCAGAAGCCAAGTCCCAGGTACGTAGATAGTTCATGAAGAAAGGCACAAGCCGTCGCTTCCACGAACTCTCGATTGCCCGCACGTAGGTGTGATAGGCGCTCCAAGCGTAGCGCATGGGCGTGTGGCAATAGCAGATATGGCAGGTCTCCGGCCGCGTGATGACACCTTTGCTCACAACCGCATCAGAGCTCACGACGAGGTCGTAGACGGAGAGGTCAAACTGCTCAATCGCGAAGGGAAGAAACGGCAGGTAGTGCGAATAGTATTGGCTGGCTCGTGGAAGTCTTTGAATCCAGGAAGTAGTGATCCGATGCTGCCGGATGGTCTCAGAAACCGCCCCCGGCTCTGAAACCAGAGTATAGACATCAGCCTGCGGGAAAATCCTGCAGAGTGCCTCCAAGACCTTCTCTCCGCCGCGCATTCCGACCAACCAGTGGTGGACAAGAGCGACGCGCAGATCGTTCAGCGGGACAGTGGACATTCATCATCCGATCGGAGCCCTATTGCCGACATGCCCTAGGCTAGAGGCCTCGCTACCGCAGCCGCTGCACTTTCTTCCTCTCCTCGCGATGTCTTGACCCAGAATGAACCTCCGCCGACCTGAATTCCTTGCAGCAAAGGGTCGGTCCAGATGGGCGATAGGATTGCCCTCAGATGCTCGTCGTAGCTGATAAAGGCATTCGGGAGAACTACCTCAAGAAAATCGGCACGAGCCAGGAGGTACGCCGCCAGCAGATACTGCTCCGAATAGAATCGGTTGCTCCAATCCTGAGGGTAGTCGTAGGGCAAACAAATGTCGTGAAACTGTACCAAAACCCCTGAGCAAAGGCGCGGGAGAATCTCGAGAAACATGACCGTACAGTCAGAATTGGTAAACACCCGATGAGAGCCATCGACGAAGAGCACATCGCCCGCCTCCAACTCGCCGAAGAAATCGAGGTCACAATCCTCGACCGCGATATTGATCCGATGATCACAAATCTCATCTATTTCCGAACGAGGATTCGGATCTATGGAGGTGATCGTAGTTCGCAGCTTGCAGTCTACGATTGCTCGCCTTGCAAACTTGGTTGAGTTTCCCGATCCGATTTCGACGTACCGTTTGGGATTGTTTGTTGCTAGGAATGAATACAAAGATATCGCGTCTAGTCCAGTGAGAAAATCGTTGAGCCAGCGAGGTTCATATGAGGTGTCGGGATCTGCCTGCAGGCGAATCTGCGAGAAGTTTGGCCTATATTGCAAAAACGACAACAGATGCTTCTCGTATTCCGCTCGCGAGGAGTTGAGTATCTGGTACAAAATTGGATGAGGCTGGGAAGAAGTGTAACGCGGCTTGGGACAAACTGGGTAGTCTAACCAAATAAACTTCGTGGGACATGCGTCCTTCAAAAGATATAAGAGCCTTTTCTCGAAAGCTTCGTTTCGCTCGATATGTCTCAGTAGGATCCGCCTAAGGAGCTTCTTTAGTCGCATAGATCCGGTCGAATCCAATTATTAAGGAATGCAGAATATAGCGACGGCGCCGGATAGGGACCGGTGCTCCGCGTCCGTGTTGGTCTCCCGTTGCGGACGCGCGACAGCGCGTCCCTACCGATCATTTTTTTGTCAGCACCCCAGAGTTGACGGGGTCTGTCACTACACTGTGCTTTTCTCAATCAATCTATCAAGTGTTCCAATGTTCGAGAGGTGGCCGTGACACTGCAGCAGCGATTTTTCAGCAGAGCTGTTTTGCAACCTCACTTCCAGTGCAAATCACACCTAGAAGGTTGCTGAAAAACTCACCTTTTCGGGATAGAGCTTTCTGATCGGTATTTTTTTGAGTCTCTCAATGAACTTTTTGGATGGATTCATTTCGATTTCACCCTCTTGGGATGGGTTTG
>Ga0187893_10001876_pt1 | contig 48089 bp, 45 predicted proteins | sample MA1701074metaG_FD_139574 | JGI IMG/M metagenome (GOLD analysis project Ga0187893, IMG submission 139574) | White microbial mat communities from a basaltic lava cave in the Kipuka Kanohina Cave System on the Island of Hawaii, USA - MA170107-4 metaG ... | reverse complement strand
GCTGCACATTCTCGTGCGGCCGCGAGAAGCGCATCATCGCGGTCGAGCGTCGTTCTCATGCCTATAGCTGTATCATGCGGGCAGTGATCTAGCTTACCGGACTGACTCCAGAACCGAGCAGCCGGGCGTCGCATCGTGTTTCACGCTCACGGTTCACGCTCGAAATGCATGTTTCGTCGCGTACCATCGTCGAACCGTCGAGGCCCACGCGCCTCGTCAACATCGACGAACGAAAGCTTCCAATGATCCACAGAATTTCTGCCCTCGGGTTCGGTACCGCGCTTGCGATACCGCTTGTTGTTCCCGCCATCGCTTACGCAGGCATCGATGCGTGTGGAGACATTCACGTCGAGGCCAACGCTCGATGCGAGGTGGTCGTCGAGGGGGGATGCACGGCCATGTGCGAGCCAGTGCGGTTCGAAGCGGCATGCGCCGCCAAGCTCGAAGCGCAATGTGCTGGCCAGTGCACCGTGATGGCTACGGCCGAGTGCACGGGCCAATGTGAAGCCGATTGTCAGGGGCAGTGCGAGGTGAACCCTGGCGAATTCGATTGCAGCGCGTCGTGTCAGGGGCAGTGCGAAGCCAATTGCGATGCCCAGTGTTCTGCTTCCGCGAATCAAGGCGAATGCAAGGCCTCGTGCGTGGCCACGTGCTCGGGCTCGTGCTCTGCAGATTGCGAAGGCACGAAGCCCGAGGCGACGTGTGAGGCCAAATGCGAGGCGAGTTGTTCCGGCTCGTGCGAGGCCGAGGCGAATATCGATTGTCAGGTGCGGTGCCAGGGAAACCTATACGCCGACTGCAAGGCCGATTTAGAGGGCGGTTGCACCGCGCAGTGCCAAGAGCCTGACGGCGCATTGTTCTGTGACGGGCAATACGTCGATGCCGGCAACAACCTCGAAGAATGCGTCAATGCTTTGAAAGTCTTGCTGGACATCGAAGTCGAAGGTTGGGCCCACGGTTCATGTTCGGGAAACGTGTGCTCCGGCGAGGCCGGAGGGTCGATCACGTGCGCGGTTGCTCAGCATCCACACACGTGGGCAGGCCTGGGATGGTTGGTGCTCGGCCTCGGGCTCAGCCCACTCGCGTTTCGTCGCCGCATGGCGTGAGCAACTAACACGCCGTGATCGAGACGCGATGCGGTCGTTCGTGCAACCTTACTCCAGCCGTATACGGCACAGCACGCCAATGTGGTCTGAGGCGTACAGCCCGTCGACCGGTTCGGTGAACACGAGCTCGCACGACTCGGTCGTTCCGGCCACATCTGTTCCGGGGACCACGTAGACGTAGTCGATACGTCGGCTCGGATCGCTCGAAGGAGCGGTGTAACCAGGCTCGTCGGGGTTCACGGTCAGCCATGCGTCGATGAGGTCGCCCGTGACACCGTCGTGCGAAGCTTCTCCGCGCAGTGCGCGCATACCGAGATGATCCGGAGTCGCATTCATGTCGCCGCACAGAAAGCTCGCAAGGGGAGTGCGGTTCTCACTCACGAACGCGTAAGCCGCGAGGGCCTGATCCGCCTTGATGGTCTCGTCGTCCTGCGTGGTGAGATGGGCACTCGATACGTCGATCTCACCCCAGGGTGTCTCTACCCGTACACGCAGAACTTTTCGTACTTCGAAACCGTTGACGTGGGGCATCTGAGCGGCAGATCGCGCAACGATCGGCCATTTGCTCAGCACGCCCGGCCCCTCCTCGAACGAGATCGCTACGCCAGAGGCGACTTCGAACTCCCATTCGTAGCCAGTCATGGAGGCGATGACCTCCGCGCGATTCATCTGCGTTGGCGATTGTGCGATCTCCTGCACCGCGACGACGTCTGGTTGATGCGTGTCGATGAAGTCGACCACCATTTGGGTCCGTTGGTCGAGATTCAAGAAATCGGGAAACCCGTGCAAGACATTGAACGACACCACGGTGAGCACAGGATCGTCGGAGCCCGAGTCCGTCGTCGAATCCGTTCCAATGGTGACGCCGGTGTCACTGGTCGTGGCCAATTCCGAGCCCGTCGTCGCCGCGCTGGACGTGACTGTACCGGTCGTGGTCGTACCCTCGGAAGTACCGTCACTCGTGGCTGTAGGATCCGGGCCCAGCGTCGAATCAGCGAGCGTTTCGGCTGCCATCGTTCCGACTTCGGGATCCATTCCAGCGGTGCCCTCGCCGACGCCGGTTTCCAGGTCTTGGGTCGTCGAATCGGTCGCGGTTGCCGCAGTGGTAGCGGCCGGCTGCACTGGCTCGGACGCACAAGCGACCAGGCATGTCAGCAACGAAGCCATGGAACCGAGGCGCACGGTAAAGCTCCCAACGGGGACCATACCGGAACCGTTCGCCAGACGCCATCGGCTCCCCCACCACGCTCCACAGGGGTGTGGCAAACTGGCGGGCATGTTCAACGCTTTTTTCACCCCACTGCGTGTGCCTGCGCTCGTTCTCTCACTCGCCACGGTCGGCTGCGTAAAGACCGGTAACGTGGTGGTCTCGCAACCGCTTCATGCCAATCTTGCACAATATGAAGCGCTCGTAGTGGCGGGTACTGGAAAAACCGGTGATCTTTCGCAGGTTGCAACGAACATGGAACGATTCGTTGCCAATCGTGCCAGTAGCGAATCGATGTTCAAGGCAGTACGGCAAAAGTCGCAGGACGGCACAGCACCGCTCGAGCTTCGCATGACCGTCGTGGAGTACCAGGGCGGCAACAAAGGGGCTCGCTTCTTCAATGCTGGCGGCGAGGCGCAGATCACCGTGGAATGTCAGTTGGTGGATTTGGCCCAAGACAAGATACTCACCGCGTTCACGGCCACTGGCAACTCGGCACGAAAATCGAAAGTTTACGTCGCCGGCGTGGACACGAGCGTTGGTGACAATCTCGAAGGGCGGGCAATGGCCGCGGCCGCGGACGAGATTGTCGTGTACCTACAACAGAAAAAATGATGACCACGGGGGCCAGTGGCATGTCCCCGAAGCCGGAGGCGCTAAAATGCGCGCTCGCTTGCTTTCCGGTGCTTCGCTCACCGGTGGTGGCGCCGCTCGCGGGCGGGTTGATCAACCGCACGTTCGCCGTGTCGGACGACTCGGGAGCGTTCGTGCTGCAACGTGTACATCCGGTGTTCTCTCCGGACATCCACGACAATATCCTGGCAGTCACGCGGGCGCTCGAACGAGCCGGTTTGGTCACGCCGATGTTGCAGCTCACGCGGGACGGGCGACCATTTGCAGATCTGCGAGCGGATGGGGTCTGGCGTTTGATGACGAGGATCCCGGGCACGAGCTTTGCGAAAGCGTCTCGCCCTGCGCAAGTGCGTTCGGCCGCTGCGCTCGTGGCGTGCTTTCATGCGGCTGTCCAGGACTTGAAGTGGGAATTTCGTGGGGTCCGCCAGGGTGTGCACGATCTTGCTCACCACCTGGCGTCGCTGCGCAGTGCGCTCGACCAGCATTCCGACCACCGCTTGCACGGCGACGTGTCGAGGCTCGCCCACCGCATGTTCTCGGCTGCGGAACGCATACCGAAACTTCCCCTGGTAGAGGCTCGCGTATCGCACGGTGATCTCAAATTCGACAATGTGTTGTTCGCCGGTGAACACGACGACGCATCCGAACGTGCGATCTGTCTGGTCGATCTCGACACCGTCGGTCGTATGCCGCTGCATTTCGAGCTCGGGGACGCATGGCGCTCGTGGTGCAACGGCAAAGGTGAGGACGAACACCACGGCGAGTTCGACCTCAAAGTGTTTGCAGCCTTTCTCGATGGCTATTTCGGCTCGCACACCGTGGTCGTCAGCGCCAATGAGCGCGAGGCGCTATTGTACGGCGTGGAGTGGATCAGCCTGGAGCTCGCTGCTCGCTTCGCGAGCGATAGCCTGTGCGAGAGCTATTTTGGATGGGACGAGCAACGCTTCCCGGCGGCCGGTGAGCACAACCTCGTGCGTGCAAAAGGCCAGTTTGCGCTCTACGAGGCGACCCTCGCTACCCGCGGCGAACGACGAATTTTGTTGGCCTCGGCGTGAGGTTGACAGACCGGGCTGGCGGTTACGCATCGTTATCTAGGTGGCCGCAGCGTGCCACAGCCCGAATTACATCGGCGTCATCGGTTCGCGCGGCTTGACTCAAGTAGTAGCGCGCTTCTGCGCGGCGTCGGCCCATGCGATCGAGAACGAGACCGAGCTCGCCCTCACAGCGGGCACTGGCAGGGATCCTGTTTGCGCATGACATCAGCGCTCCCATCGCTTTGACGTCGTTTTTGGCTCGCAGGTATTCGTCGGCCGTGGCGAACACGCGTTCGAGCTCCGGCGCCGCGAGCTGCTTGCCCTCGCGAGGTGGCGGTGGCGAGAGATCGGGGTTGCGGAACGCAGGCGTGGCCTCGGACCGCTCCCCTGTGGGAAACGTAGGTTGCGGGGACGGCTGCGTCTCGCTCGATTGGGGAATCGAGGGGCTGGAACAGGCCAGTTGCGCGCCAGCGGCCCACGCAAGCAGCCGAGCGTGCATGGCCGGCAGTATACTCCCGACTGTGCGGTCACAAACACCACGGGCTACGCTCGTTGCAGTCTATCCGGGCTCGTTCGATCCCATTACCAATGGCCACGTCGACATTGTCGAACGCGCCGCGCCGTTGTTCGATCACGTGATCGTTGCGGTCGGAAAGCATTCGAGCAAACCGGGATATTTTACGCTTACGGAGCGGGTGGAGCTCATTGCTCGAAGCATCGCTCACGTGCACAACGCAAGTGCCGCCGGATTCGAGGGCCTCGTGGTCGAATTCTGCCGCGAACGGCAAGCCCGCATGATCATTCGTGGCTTGCGGGCGGTTGGAGATTTCGAATCGGAATTCCAGATGGGCCTGGCGAATCGCGACCTGGCACCTGAAATCGAAACCGTCTTTCTTCTGCCCAAAGCAGACCAAATGTTCATTAGCTCCTCATTGGTGCGAGAGATTGCCGGCCACCGCGGAGAGTTCGAGCGTTATGTTCCCGCGCCAGTGGCGTCGGCCATGCATGCGCGGGTCCGCCCCCGCGGCTGAAACCAACGCGGTCACGTGACGCGACATACGAGTTGCGTGACGGACTGCTAAAGTATCGCTCGTGGTCGGTCGCAAGAAACAGCACGTCGACGAGCCCGACAGTGCCCTGCCCCACGCCCATCGAGGTGAGCTCGGATCATCACATGGCTGGCGCGGGGACGACCACACCTTGTGCGTAGGCGCGGCTCGTGAAGTGGGATTGCCGCTGATGACAGCCTCCGTCGAGTCGTTCGCGCACGGCTTCAAAGCGGGGCTCGTGATGGAGGATGCCGCCGACGGAGCGGTCGTGTTGCGCGGACGGACCGTGCTCGACGCGCGCGAGCTCGGACACGCGTTGCTGCCGTTGCTCCGTTACATCGATATCCCCAAGGATGCGATCAAGCTCGCGGTTCATGATGGTGGTTTCGAGCTCCGGATCTCCCGCCGGATTGCGGAAACCTCGCGATCTGCATTGGGAGCCGCTCGCACGACACTGATGTTTTGGCTGGTTGCCGGTCTCGCGGGCGCGTCCCTGATGCGCGTCAGCCAGGGCTTGACCCTGTTGGTGTGGAGCGGAGCGCTCCTGGTTGGCGCATGGATGTTACGTCGAGGCAGTGCGAACGGTCGTACGATGCTCGCAGCGCGCCTCGTTTCGGCCTTTTCGGTGATGGCCCATGAGCACAAGCTCATACTTCCGCCTGGGGACATGGAGGCGCCGTGACGGACACGGCCCCACCCGGTTTGTGCATGCGATGCTCACGCTCACGAAAGCTGCACAATGAGCGAGGATCGGTGTTCTGGCTGTGCCTCGAACACGACAATGATCCGAGCTGGCCGAAGTATCCTCGCCTGCCGGTGCTGACCTGCTCGCGACACCTCGCTGTCGATCCGAATTGTCCGGGTCCCAGTGGACGACGTACCATCGACGAATGATTCGGCAACGATCTCGCCGTCAGCCCGCGCCATGGACGGCCTTCATGCTCTCATGCGTGGTCGTGTGGTCGTGTGGCGAACCGGACTGGGAACACACCAGGTCGTCCCCCGACGCGACGCCACGTTCCGACAACCCGGTGGAAATACCAGCGCTCGGTGCTGCTCCGTTGGAACCACCTCGCTCGGTCAGAGCGTCCGAGCTGGAGCTGGAACATGTGCCCAGGTCCGGGCCACTGCCCGAGTTCGAGGGCCTCGACGAGGTCGTGAGGCGTGTGACGCCCGACATGATCGCCAAGCGACGAACGATCCATCAGCACCCTGAGCTCGGGGAGCGAGAAATCGAAACGTCCAAGCTCGTCAAAGCGCATCTCGAAGCTCTTGGGCTGGAGGTACGAAGCGGTATTGCCAAGACTGGCGTGGTGGCGACGTTGCGTGGACAGTTACCGGGTAATGTCGTGGCTTGGCGCGCTGACATGGACGCGTTGCCGATTACAGAAGCCACTTCGCTACCGTTTGCAAGTACGCGCAAAGACATGTGGGAAGGCAAACAGGTGGGAGTGATGCATGCTTGTGGGCATGACCTACACACGGCGATCGCGCTGGGCCTTGCGAGCGTGCTTTCGGATCCCGCAATCAAACAACAACTGCGTGGGAGCATGTTGTTCGTGTTTCAACCTGCCGAAGAGGGTGTGTTCGAACCAGGGGACCACGGCGCGAAATTGATGATGAAGGAGCACGTATTCGAGCCGCTACGACCTAGTGCAATCATGGGGCTGCACGTCAGCCCGCAGCTCGATGTCGGTGAAGTGGGTTTGGTCCCCGGTGGCGCTCTGGCAGCCGCCGATCGCCTCGAAATCACCGTGTACGGCAAACAGACGCATGGTGCCTATCCGCATGAGGGTGTCGATCCAGTGTTGGTGTCGAGCCACGTAATCGTGGCGTTGCAAGCGATTGCGGCCCGCAACGTCGACACACGGCAAACCGTGGTCGTGTCGGTTGGACAAATCGAGAGCGGCAACCGACACAATATCATCCCCGAAACCGCACATCTCGTCGGTACGATCCGTACTCACGACGAACATGTGCAAACATACGTGCACCGACGCGTTCACGAGATCGCCACTGGAGTAGCCGCAGCTCTCGGTGCCAAGGCAACCGTGACGATCGAAAAGCTTACACCGGTCACGTACAACGACAAACCTTTGATGGCACGCATGCGGCCAGTGTTCGAGCGCGTGTTCGGCAAGGCTGGCGTAGTGGCCGAGCTTCCCCACATGGGTGGCGAAGATTTCGCGTTTTATGCCCGTGAAGTTCCGGGTCTATTTTATTTTTTGGGAGTGGCGAATGCCGGTAAAAACATGAACAGCATGACGCACACACCCACGTTCATGGCCGACGAAGATGCTCTCGAGATTGGCCTTCGCTCCGCCTCGCAGCTCGTGCTCACCTATCTTCATGATCGAGCGCAGGCGAACTAGCATTCTACCAATCGTTGGAGGTTGGGTGGCCCGTTGACGCCCCCGCGGGCGCGTGCGTGCCCACCATAGCGCTGCACCCGACAACACCAACGCCGGAACTACGAAGCGAAGCGCGCGCGCGAGCGCGTCGCCCGTGCCTCCGAGGGCGTCGGATCGCCGGCCGACGAGCTCGGGGCTGATGGCATCTCCGAATAGGTGCACAAACAGGACGCTGAACGCGAGACCGGTCGCCCGGATGCCGGCGGGCAACGAGCTCACCAGCAGTGCGTTGACGGGGCTCGTATTCACGAACAACAGTAGTAGCGCAATGAAAACGCCTACGTAGGCACGTGAAATCGTGGCCGTGGCGAGCGTCCACGCGACTACCGGCGCCGACGCCAAAAGGGTCACTCCAGATAGCCAGACACCTACATCCGGCCATCGCTCTTGAAAACGATCCGTGAGCTTCCCCCCCGCCAACGTACCCAAGATACCGGTGACGATGACGAGCACACCGAACACAATGCCCGCCTCTCCCGCCGTTATTCCGTACTTTCGTTGCATGAGGGTCGGCCACCAGTACGAAAGTGCGCCCATGGCAAACGTGTATCCCATGTAGCTCACGGTGCAGGCCACGAATACGCGGTTGCCAATCAGCGCGCGCATTTTCTCGCGAAAGCCCAGAAGTATCGGCGCTTCGACAGAGTCCATGGCCCCACGCGGAGGGTCGCTCTGGCGCGCCATCCAGACTGCAAACACGAGGCCTGGAGCGCCAGCCAGGATAAATGCGGCACGCCATCCCCACGCTACCGCAGCTAAACCGCCCACGGCGTAACCGAGCGCTGCACCGACGGGGACGGCCAGATAAAACCACGTGAAGCTGGCGGCGCGTTGTCGCGTCGGAATCACGTCCGCCAGGATCGCTGGTCCAAGGCTGACGTAAGCAGCTTCGCCAATGCCTACCAACGAGCGTGTGACGAGCAGTGCAAAATAGCTATCGACGAATGCTGTGCTCATGGTTGCAAGGCTCCATGCAGCAATTGCCACAGCCACCACTCGAGGGCGATGCCAACGATCGCCCATGGCACCAAACACCGGGGCCGAGAGCATGTACACCATCAGGAACACGAACGGCAGACGACCGAGCCGTGCGTCGTCGAGCGCCAACGCCTCGCCGATCGGCTCGACCACGGAAGCGACGACGTAGCGATCGAGGTAGTTGATCAGGTTGATGGCCGTAAGGAGAACGAGGAGCCTGCCGGCGCGAACCACGAGGGCAAGATATCACGCGCTCGCTCGCTGGCTTGCGGGCGTTCGTGGTGGGCACCGCGTGTTGGCGGCGCGCTTGCGGTCGCCGTGCGCTGCGCCTAAAGTGGCATCGTGCGGCACGCTTTTGCGATTGTGCTGGCGATCGCTCCCATGGTGCTGGGGGCCGGCCCTGCCGCTGCTGGGAATGGCGTGCATCCGCGCACTCCCGTGGTTTTCAAGGAACAGCCGTGCATGACGGTCGTGGATCGCTCGGTAGACCCCGTGCTCCAGATTCCGTACACGATCCCTTACGAAGATACGCAGATCACGCCCGACGAGGTCGCGACCAGCCGCCGCCACCAGTTCTTCGCGTTTTGCCAGGGACACGACCCGCAAACGCTGCTTCCAGCGTGGATCACCGACGTGGACGTTCGGGAAGCCGAAAGCAAAGCACTGGTCGACGCGACGTCCATCACATCCGAAGACGTGCTCGAGACCAGCGCAACTTACGAGAACTGCTGGGTTCGCCTCAATGGCGATGACGAGCGTCGTCCGATTACCTGCGAACAGGCGTCGTCCGGCGTGGCGTGGGATACCACCAATGTACCGGCCGGAACCTACGTCATCAACGGATATACCTGGGAGCCGCCGTTCAACCTGTGGACACTTCGGTATGGCGTGATCAAAGTCGTAGACAGTCCGGATCCCACTGCAAGTGGGCCTGCACTCGCGATCTCGAATGGCGAGACCATTGTGTGGGAAGACGGCACAGCGCTCCTGACGGGCTGCGTGGATGCGATGGACGGCAGCGCGTTTTCGGCCTACTGGGCCCTGGCAGACGGCGATACTGCGTCGTGGAACCCCATCGTCGTCGATGAACCCATGGAGACAACCACATTCGAGCTCGCGTTCGATCCTCCGTCAGAAGCGATTGGAATCCTGATGGTCAAGGTCGAGATCGTAGATCCGAACGATCGTTCTTACACGGCGTACATGAACGACGTGCTCACGCAACTCCGTGGCAACGATCCCGAGGCATGTGATGAGTCTTCCGAAGCGTCGGGAGGTGGTTTCATCGGCAATCCCGGTTGTGAGGAATCGGGCGACGATGGGGATGAAACAGGCACGACCAGCTCGGCATACGACTTCTGCGTGGACGGGCCAATGGACGGCTCCACGGACGGCTCCACGAGTGCAGATACATCGACCACCGGCCTGTCCGGGAGCTCCACCACGAGCTCGAGCGAGGATGTTGGTGAGTCTGGCACTCCAATCGCGGACGGGCCGCGGGGATGCTCTTTCGAGCGCATTAGATACGACTCGTGGGCCTCACTGCCGTGGCTGATTGCATTCGTGTTTCGTCGTAGACGATTTGTCGCGATGACGACCACGTGAAGTGAACCATCACCCGCTGTCTGCCAGCTCGCACGCCAACCATTGTCCGAGTTGCTCGCGCTCCTCCAGCGTGGGTTTCGGGTCGTCCTCGGGCATCAGCTCGTTGATGGAGTCCGGCCCAGCGGCCGCGTGCGAGCCGACCTGTGCGGCGACGTCCAAAATCCCCATGAGCGTATCGAAGTCGTAGCCCAACGGGGCGCACATGCGCTCGTCCTCGCTCACGAGCTCGCTACGATGACAGCGGACGCAATATTGGTCCATGAACGGCTTGCCGAAGTTCTCGTAAGTGAGTGCGTTGTCCGGGGGACAGATCGCGCCCGTGGGTTCGCTGTGTTCGCCATGGCGCTCGGTCGGCTCCGCACACGTTTCGTTCGGCGGTTCGCACGCGGATAACACGGCCATCAACGAGATGGTACATGCGAGCGCAAGCTCGGTACGAGAGATGAGCGCCACACTCGCATATTACCTCCGACACACGCGTTTGTCTGGTGGTGCTCGAAGATGCGCCAGGAAACCCGCGCAAGCGCTCTCACGCACGCGAAATCGCAACCTTTTCGCCTGGGCTTCCTAGGGGCTTCCCTTGGGGGTCACCACCCGTTACCTTTTCTGCCCGGCTGTGTCCCTGTCCAGTAGACGGGCATGCAGCGTACGTCACCGAACCGCACGACTGCCGGAGCTCGTCATGTCATCAATGTCCGCTCAAGCCAAGGCTCACAGCCCGACCCACACCGCGCAAGATTTCAAAGTCGCCGATCTTTCGCAAGCGGATTGGGGACGAAAAGAGATCCAGCTGGCCGAAAAAGAAATGCCGGGTCTCATGGCGCTCCGGATCAAATATGGCGCGCAAAAACCACTCGAGGGCGCGCGCATTGCCGGATGTCTACACATGACGATTCAGACGGCAGTATTGATCGAAACGCTTCAGGCGCTCGGAGCGGAAGTTCGCTGGTCGTCTTGCAATATCTTCTCGACGCAGGACCATGCTGCGGCAGCCGTTGCCGCCGCGGGCACCCCTGTATTCGCATGGAAGGGCGAAACTGAAGAGGAGTACTGGTGGTGCGTCGACCAGACCATCCGGTGGTCCGACGGCAGCGCACCTAACTTATTATTGGACGATGGTGGCGACCTCACTCTCGTCATTCACCGGGATCATCCGGAGTTGTTACCGGCCATCTTTGGGCTGAGCGAAGAGACCACCACAGGGGTCGCACGTCTCTATCAGATGTCTGAGCGAGGGGAGCTCGAGGTCGCCGCCATCAACGTCAACGATTCCGTCACGAAGAGCAAGTTCGACAACCTCTACGGGTGCCGTGAGAGCCTCGCCGATGGCATCAAACGAGCTACCGACGTGATGGTCGCGGGCAAAGTCGTGGTCGTGTGCGGTTATGGCGGTGTGGGCAAAGGCTGTGCGCAATCGATGAAAGGGTTCGGTGCTCGCGTGCTTGTCACGGAGGTCGATCCCATTTGTGCTCTACAAGCCGCCATGGAGGGCTTCGAAGTGACGACCATGGACGATGCTGCACCCATCGCCGACATTTTCGTCACCGCCACCGGTTGTTGTGACGTCATCACGCTCGACCACATGCGCCGCATGAAGGACGAGGCGATCGTATGCAACATCGGACACTTCGACAGCGAAATTCAAATACAGGCGTTGGTTTCCGATCCTCGTGTCGAAGAGATCAACATCAAGCCACAGGTCGATCGCTTCGTATTTCCCGATGGTCATGCCGTTTTGGTGCTCGCGCGCGGTCGACTCGTCAACCTGGGCTGCGCAACCGGACATCCCAGTTTCGTGATGTCGAACAGCTTTACCAATCAAGTGCTCGCTCAGCTCTCGCTGTGGACAGAACGGGACAAATACGAGCGCGGCAAAGTGTACGTGCTTCCCAAGCATCTCGACGAAGAAGTCGCACGCCTGCACCTCGGCAAGCTTGGTGCCAAGTTGACCACGCTGACCAAAGCGCAGGCCGACTATCTCGGGCTCTCGCAACAAGGCCCGTTCAAGCCCGACTTCTATCGCTACTGACGGTCGGTCGACTCCAACCCTTCATCCACGTTGCAGCTCGGCAAGCTTGTTTCGTAGCGCTTCGACTTTGCGTTGTGCTCGCGCGAGACTGTCATGCACGTTTTTTTCGGTGCGTTCGAATTGCTCGAGCCGCGCCTTCGCGTTTGGATCGCCCGCCAGTCGCTCGCGCTGACCAGGCAAGCGGTCGACATAACGCTTGCGGTTCTCGAGCTCTTGCTGCGCGAGGCTGAGTTGCTTTTGGTACCAAGCGATCTCTTGTTCCGGTGTGTCGAACGCAGGCGGTCCCTCGGGCTTCGCGTGCGGCGCAAGGTTGGCTACGGCATGGGACAGGGCCGAGCTCATGCGCGGGTTCGAGGCGTTGTCGATGCTGCGGGCTTGTACGCCGACAGCAGGTCCCACATGGCCGTTGAGGGACTGTTGCGGCCCGTCCTGACGGCGTTCTCGGGCCTCGGAACGCGTGGCATCGGCGGGCCAGAATGCGAGCAGTGCCCCCAATGCCAAGACGACCCCGATTCCGAGCAACCCTGGTAGCAACCTCGGGCCCCCCGGCGGGTCCGATTCGCGCTGTGACGGATGTTCTGGACTCGGCGCCGTCGGCGATACATTGCTGGACATAACACCGTTACCCTAGCACGTGATGCAGGATGATGTCCTGACGGTTGCGCATGTGGTCGACGCTGCGCGAGACGGGCTGCGGCTCGATCGCTTTCTCGGCAGCCGCATCGTTCGCTTGTCACGTACGCGCATCCAAACCCTCATCATGGAGGGGCAAGTCCACGTGCGCGGACAAGGCACTGCACGACGGCCCTCGCAACGAGTGCGCGAAGGACAAGTCGTCGAGCTCCAACGGCCGAGTTTTCACGAACCTCCGGTTCCTCGTACGATCGAGCTACTTCACCACGACGCGCACGTACTGGTCGTGGGCAAGCCTGCCGGCCTGCCGGTGCACCCGAACGCTCGCTATCACAAGAACACCCTTACAGAGGTCTTGCGCGAGACATTGGGGCGGGATCACGGCTACGAGCTGGCACATCGCATCGACCGTGAGACGTCCGGCGTGGTCGTGCTTGGCCAGCGAGGCCATGTCGCACGTACGCTCAAGTGGGCATTCGCGAGCCAGAAAGTCGACAAGCGTTATTTGGCAGTGGTGCATGGCATCATCACCGAGCCGATGCACATCGATCGCCCGATCGGCACAGCGCTCGAGTCGAGGATCCGCATCAAGATGGGAGAACGTTCGCACGAGCAGGGTGGCAAGCCCGCGCATACATATGTGCATCCTCTCGTTTACGGAAACTTTGCCGGCCACCCCGTCACACTGATCGAAGCAAGGCCCAAGACGGGCAGGCAGCACCAGATCCGCGTGCACTTGGCCGCACGTGGCCACGCTTTGTTGGGTGACAAGCTCTACGGCCTCGACGAACAATGGTTCATCGACGTCGTCGATGGCCGCGTCACGATGGGCCAGCTGGACGCTCACCTCGGGCTCGATCGCCAGGCTTTGCATGCCTGGCAGGTCACGTTTGCGCATCCCGGCTCGGGTGAGCCGCTCACCGTGACGGCACCGTGGCCCGATCCGCTCAATCGGATTGTGTCGCTTCCCGCAACTCCGTGACGATGTCGCCTACGACGACGTCGAATGCAACGGTCTCGCCGTCGCGCACGTCCACGCGGATCTGCGCATGCTCGCATCCAAGCGCAAGACGAACGACACGATCTGGAAGCACAATCGCCTCGACACCGGGTGTTTGGCGCGACAGACCGAGCCGAGCCTTCCCCGACGACCACACGAGCACACGATCGCGGGCGTTGTCACTGTCGGGCGCGAGCTCGTAGCTCGGAACGACGACCGTGTCGAATGCCCTGCCCCACAGCCAAGCGATCGCTGGGACCAAAACGCAACCAGCGAGCACGAGCCAGCCTCGTATTCGTCGACCAGCGCGATCCCCCTCGAGTACGCCACGCACGGCGTGACGTTCGGGAGGCGTTGTCATCAGCTCATCGTCGCGATCGGACATGCCGTTGGGTCTCGACGGGATCCTGGCAGGCTCGCCGGACGCCTCAACGATTGGACTCGTCGATGAGACGTGCACCCTCCATCAGCAGATGCGTCGTGGAGGACTGTATGGTGTCTTCCATCTCCACCTCCATCGCAGCAAAGCTGAATCGACCTCGTTGCCACGACAACATGTCGTACACACACTCGCGGCCCGGTGAGTCGGGATTTTTGTCGATGCGTGCGCAGATGACTTGGCCCTTACGCAAAAAGATGCGGCCGATCCTCCCGCTGTCGGCCTCACCGAGCGCGAGCACGCCATCTTTGCGCTCCATCTCCATCATCACGAGCAGGCTCGACAAACCAAGCTGCTCGAGATGGCCATTGAGCGCAGTCGTGCGTTTTCGGCCACTGCTGTCGGCAGGAAACGCACCCGATAGGGACGGGTCGGGAGGAAACGTGGACCGCTTCCCGCTCACCGACTCGGCCGAGCTCTGCGAGGGGCCTACGGTGGGATATGGCAACGTGGGCGCGTAGGCGAGTCCAGATGGAAGCCCGGGCGGATCCGGAGTGACGGGAGCAGGCGAGCTCGTCGAGTCGCCCTGAGAGCCGGACAATGCCTGCATCACTCTGTGGTCGAGATCTTCGAACCGAAACGGCTTGGACAGCACGTCACGAGCACCAAGCCCGAGTTGACGCAACCGCGCCTCGTCTTTGCCCAGTGCCGTCAAAAACAATACCGGGATCGACGCCAGCTTCGGCAGCCTGCGAAGCTGCTGTACGAATGTCCAGCCATCCATCACCGGCATCATCACGTCGGTGATGACGAGGTTGGGTGCGGCCGCGTTTGCGCGTACGAGCGCCTGCTGGCCGTCGCGTGCGGTGTCGACCACGAAATTGCGCTTCTCGAGGGTGGCGGTAACCATCCTGAGAATCCAGGGGTCGTCATCGACGACCAGCACACGCGTGGAAGCCATGCTCCAAACTAGCCTAAGGGAAACGAGACTCGCCTCGCAAGCTCGGTCTCGCCAATGCTAGCAAAACGGCACTTCACGGCCACCAGGGAACGACACGACCATCGTCGCGCGGCAACCAAGCCGGCCGAACTTGGGCCCATACCACGCGTGCGACCAGCCCGAGCTTGCGCTTCGCGATGTCCAGCGCTCCGTGCACCTGACGCATGCGATCTTCCAAAGGAAGTCGCGATGCATGGCGTGGCACCAAGCTCGACGCCAATGCGTGGCGGGCGGTCTTGAGGTATTCGCTCAGGAACACATGTGGGCGTGCTTCCGAGCATGACAACAATGCCATCGAGCGACGACGTGCCGATTCGCTCGATTCCCAATACTCGAACAAACCTCTGCGGATCGCGCGGGCTCCCTCGTCGCCGCCGCGAAACGCCTCGTAGATAGCGTCGGCCAAGGCCTGCCTGGTGGGTACGTAGCGGTCGTGCTCGGTTCGGTAACGCTTCAGTGCGTCATCGTCGAGCCAGGCGTACTCGTTGGGCGCATCCGCGCGCCGCTTGGCTTCGGCGCCGAGACACTGCGCATCACGCAGGCCCATGGTCATCCCGCTTGCGGTGATGGGATGAGAGCATCCAGCGGCATCGCCGACCAGCGCGAGGCCCGGCCGTATGGCCGTGGGAGCTGGAAGATCGACCGTAGGGGCCACCTCGAGGGGACCTCGGTGGACCGACACTGCTGCGGCGGTCTGACTGGCCAGCGGTTCCGGCAGAAACGGCACATACGCACGAAGTAGGTACGCAGCCATGCTTGAGCCTTTGGCCGGAAGCTCGCGTGGCAGGTCGAACGTGAGGCGATGCCGTGTGCCACCGTCGCTTCGCAAGATGGGGTACGCGAGCACGGGTCCCCACGCACCGAGGATCACATTGCCGTAGCCCGCGCGCGGCAAGGCAGCGTCGACGACTTCCAGGCCGGCCGTGAAGCCGAGCGTCTCTCGGCGATCTGGAATGCCTGCCAGCTTGCGTACAGTGCTGCCTTTGCCGTCGGCAGCGACGACGAGGTCGCAGCGAATCGACACCGTGCCACCGTCGGGGCCAACGAGCTCGATGCCCTCGACGCGTTCCTCTTCGTGGAGGAGAGCACGCACGGAGTACCCCTCACGAAGGTCCACCTGCGGACAACTTCGCTGCACGAAAGCACGCATCACCCGAACGAGCACCTTGTGGTGCACTGCGATTCCACTGGGCCGCTGGTTGGGAACCCCGGCGTAGGACAGATCGACGCGTCGTCCATCCGCACGCTCGAGCACCGAAAATCCGTGAACAGCGGTAGCCCCGGCGGCAAACAGGGGGTCACAAAAGCCGAGATCGTCGAGTACCTGAGCCCCACGAGGATGGATCAACTCTCCGGAGAATCTCGGGTGTACGCCGGCATGTCGATCGATGAGCAGAATTCGTCGACGTCGATCGGTATCCGCCAACGAGAGCGCGCGAGCGGTTGCGCAGCCTGTCAAACCGGCGCCGACGATCACGACATCGTAACGCCGCTTTGGGACTGCAGAGCGTTCGGCGTTGGCTTGCAAGCACGGCTCATTTTGCGTCGAGACGGTCACCGGTGGCATTCTTGGCTCGCAGCTTCGACAGCGCGAAATAGGCCATGCGTATCCCCGCAGTCGGATCGATGCAGGTCGGACTCAGACCGAAGCCCGATTGTTCGCGACCACCGGGCCCGTCACCATCGCTGAGCACCGCACGAGCGAGCCAATGAGCGGCGCGACGTGATTGAACATCGGTGCTGTCGACGTCGAGCAAGGCCGACAATGCGGCAGCGGTGTCGAGCATGGTGCCGAAGCTGCCATCTTCACGTTGTTGGCCACGTAGGCGCGTTTCCGCGACGCGTCGTAACACGTGCTCAGGTGGAAGCAGCGCAGCAACGCACTCCGTGAGCGCAGCGACCACCTCGGTCTCGAGCTGGCTTGGGTACTGGCATACGCGCTGCTCCAGCCAGTAAAGCCCTCGGTTGATGCGATCGTCGTCGGCACGAACACCGAGATCTGCCAGGCGTCGTAGCACGCGTGCCGTGCGTTGGATGCGGGCATGATCGTCGATTTTGCCGATCGCGAGCAGGTCGGCGTCTTGCCACGGAAGCTTGCGAAGCGGCGGATCCGACTCGCCACGTTCGAAACGCGAGAAGCTTCCATCGGTTTCTTGCATGGCCCAAAGCACATCGACGGCGCGACGAGCGTGCGGCCAGCTTGCCCTCGACACACGTGCCTGCGCTGGAATGCGAGCGAATGCTTCGAGCACGTCGCAGGTTGCGTCCACGTCGAGCAGATCCCTCGCACCTGCTTCGGATGGAAACCCGCCCACCGGAGCATCGGCACGTTTTTGCCACGAACCCGGAACGACGAGCGCCTGCGCAAGCACATATTCGAGCAGGTGCTCGTCGTAGGGCTCCGTGGCCGCCAGGGCGGCGAGCGTACCAAGCGGCACTGTGGTGAGCCCCTGACCGAGGACCATCGACGTTTCCGACGTGCCGAAACGCGGTCGCACATATCCGCGGGCGCGCCGGAGATACGCCAAACCTCGGAGCACGCGGGGATCATCGGAGGCTGCTCCCCATGTGCGCAGGGCCAAAAGTGCCAACAGCGTCGGGCGGATGGAAAACCATCCGCCATGATCTTGTTGCGCGGAAATCAACCATGCGCGGGCACGGCGAAGGGCCGCGGGCAACAGTGGTCCGCGTGGAACTTTGCGTGCGAGCTTAATCGCTTCATCGAAGGCTTGGAGCAGGTCGCCGGCAAAGCCAGGACGCGTGAGCCTCGGCGCCACGGGGGAGCCATCCGAGCGACGGAGCAGCAGCACAGAAACGTCCGGCAGATGGAAGCGCACCGGAGCACGTGCGAGCAACAGATACGGCGTCAGCATGCCGCGAGCCCATGGAGACATGCGCTGTGGCGACAGTGGTGTGCTTTCTGGCGCCAACCACAACTCAGCGGGGATGGCTGGCAGCCAACGCCACGAGATCTGGCCCGCCATGGCAAGCCAGAGGCGTACGCCGAAGTTGGCGCGCTGTGCTCCGCCGAGTTGTTGCGTGGCCCGAACGGCGCGAACCATGGAATCACAGTTGGGATCGTCGCCGGCCAACAGCCGCGCCCAATAAGCGAGCACCGTCAACGAAAGATCCGGTCGACGTTTCGCGTCGAGCCACGCACCACTTTCGTCTTGGAGCCCACGGATCCATGCCGATAGACCCACGCGCTCTTCGCTACGCAAATCGTGAAAGACTCGATCGGCGAGCAGAACCTCGCACGCCGGACCGATGTCGGGTATTGCCACGAGCCATGGTTCGCGCGTCACGTGGCCCATCTCGCGCTCGGCATCGTCCCGAACGAACGCTCGTTGCCGCCATGTCAAGGTGGTTGTGCGGGCGCGCTCCATTGCAGCCTCGACCGATGACGAGGCTCCATCACCCCTGGACGTCCTCTTTGCCGTGGCAGTGAGCAGCTCCGGCGGTGTGTTTGCCAAAATGAGGGTGCGGCCGAGCATGAGCGTACGGTCGAGGGTGATGGTGCGCAAGGCCCGCGGCCGTCCGAACCTACCATGGCTTCGTGCCATCGCGGGAGTGATCTGCGTCACGTCTACGGCATTGTGGATACCTTCGCGTTGCTTGCTTGCCGTCACGCGCATCCGTCTGCGAAACTCTGGCCCCCATGCAGCGTTTTTCCAAGCTCTCGCTCCCGATGACGTTCGCGGCCGTGCTCGGTTTCGTTGGCTCGTGCAAGCCGGCACCGCCCGACAACCATGGCTACGTCAGATTGCAGCTTCGTCGCAGCCAGAGTGAGGCTGACAGTCCGTTCGTCGGAACCGCCAAGATCGTGGCTCAGATCTACTACAACCAATGCCTCGCCGACTTCTACGACATGCTGCACCCCGAATACAAGTACGAGGGCACCAAGGGGGCGGAGGTGTTCGCGGACTGGCAGGAATCGTTGTGCGACCACGGTGAAGTCGACTGTACGGTGGAATCCTTCGCCCAATTCTTCTCGGCCCGAAGTGGGCTGCAAACCCACTACCAGATCCAAGAGGCGTCGGTCGAGTACAAGGATCTAGCCGTTGGACCGTTTCCAAACGACAGACTCGTCAAGAGCTGCCAGCCAGTCATCGACATCGCCTACGACAGCCTTCGTGGGCTGGATGGGGCAGGCAACACCATCTGGGTGGTGGACTCCACGCAACACCCATCGGCGATTCCCGGACAGCACGCCAACGTCGAGATCTACTGTAGACGTCAGGGCTAGCCGCTGTTGTTGCACGACCATGGCCGCGAGATGCCGTCATGGTGTGCCTCGCCCCAGGGGCTGCCAGTGGCGTAGTGAGAGACGCACGCGGCAATACGGCTTCAATTTAGTGTTGGTGGTGCTTGCATTGCTCGGGCTTGCGTGCCCGCGTCATCGCAGCCGTGTTACCGCCGATGGCGCAACTCAAGCTCCACCGGCCCCCCCACCATCGCCGTGTCTCGCCTGGCCCAAGGCGGCAGCGGTCGGCTCGTTCGATGGCATGCGGTGTCCATGGATCGTCACCTCTGAAGCACGGGACGAGCTACTCTCGCTTCGCTCGACCGATCCCGATGTTTCGTTGCTCGCGAGCGGTCCGGTGCCAGAAAGTTGTGCTCCACTCTTACGTTGTCGTTTCGAAGGTGTCGATACCCGCCACGGCCCTATCGTGCTTGCGATCCGGGCCAGTGCTCACAGTGAGCTACCGGACATGGTCGAGCTCGGGCTGGTGCTCGATGATTCCGAGCTCACATTCGTGCCGCTTTGGCCCAACGCGGCATCGTTCGACGACGGCACGAACCTTGGTCCAACCTACGTGCTCGCACCTTGGTCCTGCGACGCAGGAATCGCCCTATTCGTGAGCCCGCGGTTACCAGAAGCACACGTGGAAGATCCTCCAGTCGAGTTACGCGCTCGCGAAGGCATGGTGCGTCGGGAAGGTGACGAGCTCGTGATCGAGCATGTCCCACGCGAACGCTGTCGCCGCATCGCCATGTGGTTACCGTAAATGCAGAAAGGACCTGATATGATGGTTCGTCCATGGAACCGACGTTCTTCTTCCACGACAAAGTCATTACCATCGCGCATTGGCACAACCTACAGATCATGGATCTCAGTGGGCTTTTACGACTCGAGCATACCGATCGATTCGAAGAATCTCACGAAAAGTTGTACGGGAAATTCCCGACGGGCACGGTGAACTTCTCGTTGGTGCGCCCCGGCACGCCAATTGCCGGCCGTCCCGCGCGTGTCAGGTTCGAAGAATTGATGAGAAAACAGCGTGGTCAGGCGTTGCTTTCGGTGATCGTTTTGGAAGAGCGTGGTTTCGTCGCTTCTGCACTGCGCGCGGTCACGCGGGGTCTGACGGTCGTCAGTGGCAACAAAACCGTCGAGATGGTGGCCAACGAGGCGGCCGGAATCGAACGTGCTCTACCGCATCTATGCCCGAAAATGGAGGATCGTGTGGCCCGTGCCGAACTGAGCCTGGCGATTCGGTGCGTGCGCCAACACCATGGGCAAGCAGCCCAACAGGCAGTCCACACATGAAGTTGGTGTACTGTCTCGACGATGGTGTGGTTGTCCTAATACGGTAGATAGCAGGCACCGACTCTCTCGAAACCCGGCGCCGGGGCGTCGAAGATCTCGTTGCAGCTGGTAGACGAGCCGCATTCGTCGATACCATTCAAGGCACACACGGGAGTGCAGCAAAAACCGGTCCCGGACGAGCACCCGGGCACCACCTCGGAACGCTCGCATACGTAGCTCTCGACGCAGCCGATATCGGTAATGCCGTCGCACGCCTGGCCCCGCACGCCGATGTCGCTCGCATCCGCGAATTTGCACGTGAAGCGTTGCTGTTCTCGTTGACAATGCATGGGATCGGGGCATAGGGATTCCAAGGGGTTGCAGTCTTGCGCACAGTAGGGCACACGCGTGTCTCGACTGTGAAGGCAAAGTCCCGTGGTATCGCAGTCGAGCTCGGATTTGCATAGTTCCAGACATACCCCCGCGCTTGCTTGCGAATCGTCCTCAGACAAACATGCATATCCCGAGATACATCCGTCGACGCCACCGGCGGGGTCCGGAACGCATGCGTCGTCGGGGGCCAACGTTTGACGGTCGTTCACACAGCGATAGTGGTTTTGAAGGGCGCCTTGCAGCACCGGCGTGCACTTCGACCCGTCGGGACAAGTGTCTGGTTGTACGGGGTCACACTCGTAAATCGCATCTCCACCTTCACTGACGGATACGGGAGACTCATCTCCGAACGTCTCCTCACTGTCGTCCTGACTATCGTCACCATACGAGCTCGACCACGCTTCCTCAGGTACACGCTGGCAAGCAACCGTCGTGGTGACGAAAGCCAGCATGGCCAGTGGCCGTTCGCGGTATGCCGTTTTCACTTTCACATGGTAGTACGGTGAGTGTCCGTGCTCACTGCCAACGGGTTGACGGTGCCGCACTTACATGTCCGGCGTTTGCTCCACCCATGCGCGACAGCGTGCCACCAGGTCACGTGCATGTTCTACGGCGACACTCACGTCGGATCGCGATGGTGACCGTAGCTCGACGAATTGGGGGGGCATCACAGAAATGCGCATGAGCTCACGAGCGTGTTGGCACGCGGCGATGTCGAGGGGGGCACGGTCCCGTTCGTCTGCATTGGCCAAGCACCGCAGATGGTCCACGTAGCTTCGTCCCCATACCGATTCCGCGCGCTCGCGAGCATGCTTTTCTCCGGTTCTTGCCGACGCGACCAGTACCGCGTTGAGCGCCATGCCTGCGGCCCTACGAGCGTGCGTGATGGCCGTCCTGCGCGTATTCCTGTGCGCATGTGCGGCAGCAAGCTCGTGGTCTGCGGCGTCCAGCCACGCGTTGGGCTCCAGACGCCACAACCAATGCTCATCGTCGCGGCTAGTCATGCCCCAGTCGACGTTGTACCGGTATCGGTGCCGGGGCTCGTACCGGTGTCGGAGCTCATGCTGGTATCCGTGTCGGAACCTGTGCCGGCGTCCGTGTCCGTGTCCGTGCCCGTGCCCGAAGACGTGGACGAAGACGTGGTGGTCGTATCACCGTGATGACCTGGTCCTGGAAACAGAAAATCGTGCTTCGTTTCGTCGGTGATATCGGGCGGTCCCGTCACTTCCCCGCCAGTGGGATCGGGGATTGATTGAGATTCGACGCATTTCCCGTCTCGCTGTGTGGCCGTACAATCGCCGTCAGCGAGTTGTATACCGTCTTCCAACAGGCACACGAGATTGCTTCTGCAATCGCTTGCGCACAAACAGCGATCCCCCGCGCCTGCTCGACACGCGATCCCAAACAACACCAACACGACAGCAAACTCTTTCATCGCGAGCTCGATCCTTCAATCTTCGAGGGCCTTGTATTCGATATGAAGAATCTCCAATTCGCGATTTCGATCGCGGCTCGGCAAAGCGATCGTGGCGAGGTCACCCACGCTTTTGCCCAGCATACCTCTGGCAATGGGCGATGTGACGGAGATGCGCCCGCGGCCGGCGTCTGATTCGTCTTCGCCGACGAGGCTGTACACGGCTTCGTCTTCGGTGTCGGTATCGAGCACGGTCACCGTCGCGCCGAAACCCACGCGTGTGCTCGAAATCGAGGCTGGATCGATCACTTGCGCACGGGCAACGCGAAGCTCGAGGTATCGCATGCGCGCATCCAACGTACCCTGTCGTTCCTTCGCCGCATGATATTCGGCGTTTTCACGCAAGTCGCCATGAGCGCGAGCTTCTTCGATTTCACGCGCGTTCTCGAAACGCTCGACCTCTTTGATGTGACGCAGCTCGGCACGCAGTCGCGCATGACAGCGCGGCGTCATGGGGAAGCTCACGTTGGTGTCGGACATGGCGCCTCCGATCGGATCCTCATACGGGTTCACCGCGATATCCGGTGAGATTTGGGGGGACCGTTTGTGGATCGTAGCCCGGTTTTGCGTGATAGTCCTGTAGTGGTGCGGTATCGAGCGCTTTTGCTACGCCGTAGTGGGTATCTCCCGCGGCCCGAGCGGCCTCGATGGCGTGGGCTGCCGCGAGTGCCCCGGAGATGGTGGTGAAATACGGGATGCGGCGTATGAGCGTAGTGCGTCGAATCCCGAAGCTGTCTCGAATCGACTGTGCGCCGATCGTCGTGTTGATGACGATGGCAATGTCGCCGTTCACGAGTGCATCGACGGTGTGCGGTCGTCCCTCCTTGACCTTGTTGATCACCTCGCACTCGATACCGGCATCGCGAATGGCCTTGGCTGTACCACGCGTCGCCACGATCGTGAATCCCAGACGCACGAGGTGCGAGACGACCGGCATCACGGGATCTTTGTCACCGTCGCGAACGCTGACGAACGCTTTCCCGGATTGCGGAAGTTGCATGTCGGCGGCGAGCAGGCCCTTGTAAAAGGCAGCCCCGAAGTCTTGGGCAATTCCCATGACTTCGCCGGTACTACGCATCTCCGGCCCAAGCAGCGTGTCCACGCCGGGAAACTTCCGAAACGGAAACACCGAAACCTTGACGGAAACGTGTTGCGGAATGATCTCGCGTACGTTCATCTGTGTGAGCGACTCACCGGCGGCTACCCGAGCGGCAATTTTCGCAAACGGAATGCCCGTCGCCTTCGATACGAAAGGTACGGTTCGTGAGCCTCGCGGGTTGACTTCGAGCACGTACAGGCGACCGCCTCGCGCGGCGAACTGCACGTTCATCAACCCCACGACGCCGAGCTCCCGCGCCAATGCGACCGTCGTGGAGCGGATTTCGTTCTGCAGGCGTTTCGAGACGTTCACGGGTGGCAGCGAACACCCGGAATCGCCCGAATGAATGCCGGCTTCTTCGATGTGCTCCATCAACCCGGCGATCACCACGGTCGTTCCATCCGAGACCGCGTCGACGTCGAACTCGGTGGCGTTGTGGAGGAATTCGTCGAGCAAGACCGGATGGTCTGGCGAGGCACGCACGGCCTGGCGCATGTAACGATCGAGCTCCTCGTCCGCATAGACGATCTCCATCGCTCTGCCGCCGAGCACATAGCTCGGGCGCACCAGCACGGGATATCCGATTTCATGAGCGATGCGGAATGCATCCTCGGACGATCGAGCAACTCCATAGCGTGGGCAGTTGATGCGCAAGCGCGAGACCATTTCGCCGAATCGACCGCGGTCCTCTGCACGATCGATCGACTCGGCTGGTGTACCCAGCAGCTTGTAGCCCGCGCGCTCGATCGCAGCGGACAGCTTGAGCGGCGTCTGACCGCCGAACTGGACCAATACACCGACGATTTTGCCTTTTTGAGCTTCGCAGTCCAAGATATCGAGCACGTGCTCGCGTGTGAGCGGTTCGAAGTACAAGCGATCGCTGGTGTCGTAGTCGGTCGAGACCGTCTCCGGGTTGCAATTGACCATGATCGTCTCGTAGCCAGCCTCTGACAACGCGAATGCAGCGTGGCAGCAGCAATAATCGAATTCGATACCCTGACCGATGCGATTGGGGCCACCGCCCAGGATCACCACTTTTTTGCGAGCAGTGACCTCGGCTTCGTCCTCCTGTTCGTAGCTCGAATACAAATACGGTGTTTCGGCAGCAAACTCCGCTGCACACGTATCGATGCGTTTGAACACCGGACGGATACCGGCCTGCAATCTTCGCTCACGCACTGCGTCTTCGCTGACGCCACACAGCCGCGCGATGCGTGGATCGGACAAACCGTTGCGCTTGGCCCAACGCAGCAGTTCCGGTTCGGGAATCGAACCCTTTGCATGATCTGCGAGTTGCTGTTCGCATTCGACCATGGCCCGAATGTGATGCAGGAACCACGGATCGATGCTCGTCGCTGCTTGGATTTGCTCGAGCGACAAGCCGAGACGAAACCCCGCGCCGACCTGCCAGAGTCGATGAGGATGTGGACGTCCGAGCAAGGCCTCGACCGTGGCCGTGGAGCCGTCGGCGGGCTCCCAGTCGAATCCCCACGTATCTTGTTCGATTCCTCGAATGGCCTTGCCGAGCGCCTCGCGAAACGTGCGACCAATGGCCATCACTTCGCCTACCGACTTCATTTGGATCGTCAATGTGTCGTCAGCGCCAGGAAATTTTTCGAACGCGAAACGTGGAATTTTGACGACGACATAGTCGATGCTCGGCTCGAAGCTTGCCGGCGTGACTTTCGTGATGTCGTTCTTCAGCTCGTCGAGCGTGTATCCCACGGCCAGCTTGGCCGCAAACTTCGCGATCGGAAAGCCCGTTGCTTTCGACGCAAGCGCGGAAGAACGGCTGACGCGCGGGTTCATTTCGATGACGATTTGGCGGCCAGTGTCGGGATTCACCGCGAACTGGATATTGCATCCACCGGTGGCCACGCCAATCTCACTGACCACGGCACGCGCAGCGTCACGCATGCGCTGATACTCTTTGTCCGTCAAGGTCTGGATCGGTGCCACCGTGATGCTATCGCCAGTATGCACGCCCATCGGATCGAGGTTTTCGATCGAGCAGATCACGACGAAGTTGTCTTTGGCATCACGCATGACCTCGAGCTCGAATTCCTTCCATCCGAGCACCGATTCTTCCACGAGAATTTCGCCTTGCATGCTCTCGGCCAGCGCCAGCTCGCCGCGCTCTGCGAACTCGTCCCGATTGTATGCGATGGCGGCCCCGCTTCCGCCCAACGTGAAGCTCGGACGAATGATGGCCGGAAACCCGATGTGTTCCAACGCCTGCCAGGCTTCTTGCATCGAATGGCAATAGGCGCTGCGCGGTACGTCGAGACCGATCTTGAGCATCGCGGCTTTGAACTGGTCCCGATCTTCGGCGCGTTGGATGGCGTCGATGCGCGCGCCCAATAGCTCGACGCCATAGCGCTCCAACACGCCGCGTTCGGCCAGCTGAATCGCGAGATTCAATGCTGTCTGTCCACCGACCGTGGGGAGCAACGCGTCGGGACGTTCGTTTTCGATGATACGCGCCACGAATTCGGGTGTGAGGGGTTCGATGTACGTGCGCGTTGCAAGCTCGGGATCGGTCATGATCGTCGCTGGATTCGAGTTCACCAGCACCACGTCGTAACCTTCCTGGCGCAGAGCCTTCACGGCTTGCGTTCCGGAATAGTCGAATTCGCAGCCCTGCCCGATGACGATCGGTCCCGAGCCAATCACGAGGATGCGGTGAATGTCGGTTCGTTTTGGCATCAGCGCCGTACGAGCTTCTTGCCGTCGAATGAATGTTCGTGACCCAGGTTGGCCACGACCACGGCTTTGTGAGCGCTCACGTCCCAGCCAAGGCTAGCCAAGCCGTCGAGCACGCGTGTGCGCACACGCAAAGAGTCTTCTCGAGCATTCGCGAGCCGTTGGACCAGCGGTTCGAGCGCGCGCTCGTCGGCAAGATCCACCAAGGCTTCCACAACGAAAAAACGCACACCCTCGTCTGGGTCTTCGAGATAACGTATCAAGATGTCGGGTACTCGCTTGTCGTCGATCTCGGACACGTGGGTGAGCAACTGAATCTTCTTCGCGGGGTCGCGTTCGTAACCTGGCGGATGGCGGGCGAGCAGTGCATCGATGAGCTCCCATTCTTCGCGCGCATTCGCGAGCTCTTCCACCACGCGGAGTACCCACGCGATGTTTTCGTGCTCGAGGCAAAATCGTTTGGCCGCAGATAGTAGCCGCACCCGATATTGTTCGCTGCTTTGCTGGGCGGTTGCAGCAGCATCGCTCTTACCACCGCGACCGAGATCGGTGAGCTGGCGATACACCCAACCCTTTTCCTCTTCGTCTTCGATGCTCTTGGCCGAGGTGATCGTGAAGCGTTTCATGAGCCCGACCAATGCGTCTTCGGAGCCGTCGTTCAAGAGTTGTTCCATCGCGTTGTACCGATCTGGCGACTGCGTATACGGATTCGTCGAGACGCGAACGTGCTTTTGTACGCGCGTACGCCCGCGCACAGCGCTCGAGAAGAGTTCTTTGATGCCCACGCGACGTTGGCCGCGGTCTGCGGCGGCGAGGTTGTAGCGCGTTGGGAGATGCGCCACAAGGTGTGTGCGGCGGCCGGGCGTGCGGCCGCGCCGGGCTTGCCAGCGTCAAACCGAATCCCTCGGCAGGCTCGCTGGAGCGCGTCAGCCAGTCGCGGTGCTCGTGGCAGGACCATCGACAGACAGGCTGGTCGTCGTGCTTGCGGACGATTCCGAGCTCATGGTCATGCCGGTTTCGCTCCCGCTCGAACCCGTCGTGTTGGCCGTGGTCGTGCTGCCTTCGGTCTCGGTGCCGGTGCTCGTTCCCGTGTCACCGGTGCTCGTTCCCGTGTCACGGGTGCCGCTCGGATTCGCAGCGCGGCATTCGTGGGCATGTTCGTCGTAGTCGCTTCCGTCGCGGTGGCAGCAACCGTCGGCTCGACATGTATAGCCGCCGGGACAAGCCGGCTGCTCTTGGTTGCAACTGAACAGAACAGCGTCGTTCGGCGCGCGAAAACACGCTGGCGAATGCAACCCACCAATGAGCGACAACGCCAGCGCGGCGTAACGAGAACGCATCAAAATCGAACTCCAATCCCGCTCGCTTCGAGCCGAACGCGCGCGTCCGCCCGCCGCCGGCGATCGCGGCGATGATGCACGATGAACAACGTCACGGCGGCGACCAGGGCTGCGCCGCTGACGATCATGAAACTTCGCGATACCCATTGATATCGGTTGCCTCGTTGCAGGATTTCCTCATATTCCGATTTCTCAGTTTCGTAGCGAGGATATTCGAGGTCCGGGCTGTCTTCGCCTTCTGCTCGCAGGCTCGTCGCCAAAGCAGACGCACGATCCTCCTCGACTTCGGTGAGCCCACTGAATACTCCGCCGACGGTCGCAAACGTCACGGCGCCGAACAACGTCCACCACGCGGCCATCTCTAGCGGTTTCATGCGTGCGGGGACGCTGGCGTTGGACCGCAGCAACTCTCCCTCGACCTGCGCGGCGGCATCGTTGGAAGACCGCCGTTGTGTTTTGCCTCCGGCCGTGGGCGAAGACGGGCCCGTGGTCGTCCCAGGGCTGGGAGTCTGAGGCGAGGACGGCTGGACCGGGCTGGGCGCAGGCAAGTTCGACGAGGGAGGCGTCGGAGCGCTTGGCGGGGATGGGGTCAGCGAGCTGTTGGCCGACGGAGAGGCCGTTGGGGTCGCGGTCGGGGCCGACGACGCGCTCGAACTCGGACTGGGCGGCTGCGTGCTTACATCCGCGTGTTGATCCGACGATCGGCGTGGGCTTGTGGCGGGTTGCGACGCCTGGGCGGTCGGTGATGCGCTCGATAGGGAGATGAGCCCGGCGGCGAACATGCCAGCGAGGATCTGCGATCCGACGCTCGTGGGAGGCACCATGGCGGGAGTGTACCAAGCTGCTCACCGCCGATGTGTGGAACAACTGTGCCGGCCGTGTAGCATCCTGGCGAGCCGTGGCCCTCGTTCGCCGTTTCCATGCCTGGGTGTTGCCGCTCTGGGTTGCCTGCGCTCCTCAGAACGTCGAGTCGACGCTGCTCGCTCCGCCACCCGAGCGCTACGACGCATCCCCGGATTTCAGCGGAGCGTGGGTTGGCGAGCTTGCTGGCATCGCCGGAACGCTGGATGTTCGCGGGCTCGGTACGGGCCGCTACTACGGCGCGTTCGCCAGCGACGACAGGAGCTCGAAATACGTCCTCAACATGAGACAGACGTTCATGCAAGAGGGCGCAGTACTCAGCAACCGCGTGCTGTTCGAGTGGCAGGACGGACGTGGCGGGCATGGGCACGGCTGGATGCTCGTCAACCGTGAGGACTCGGCACTCACCGGAGCGTTCGGATTCGGGGTGCAGAGCGAGAATGCGGGTGCACTCACGTTCATTCGCGTGGAATGACCGACGAGTATTGCATGCTCATGTTCTCATGCGCTCGCGAGCGTCAGCTTCGCATTGGTCGCAGGATCGATCTGTCCCTTGACGGAAGCTTGGACGTTGAGCGTGTGCGTACATCCTGGCGCAGTGCTCTCGCAGTTGTCCGGGATCGCGAGCTCCACGGACATCTCGTGTCGTTCACCGGCGGACAGGGCTTCTCCAATGCGCACCTTTTGCTCGCTCAACGTGGCCCGATCCCATGCAGCAGTCAGCCCCGCACGATCAACCAACCCTTGGGCCTCGTGTTCAGAGATCGATGTGCCATCGTCACGGATCCAGCGGCGCTTGGCCTGCACGATCCGTAGCGTAAGATGATCCACTTGGACCGGACGGGTGCCGCCCACGACGACGATCTTCGTGGTTGCCAAGCTACCCGCAGTCAAACGTTCCGGGGGTGGTTCCGCCCGCAGCGTCGCCCCCTCGGCGCCCAAGCTGTCGCGCATCTTGTCGGAAAAGCCCATGGGATCGCTCCTCGGGCACACTCGTGCCTCGAGGAGAAACGTACCAAACCAGTGTGTCGAGCCATAGCTCCAGGTCGGGCCAGTCCGAAATGACCGCGGCTTCGACCTCGCCGGGCCGTTGCAGACGGTGTGCTCGGGGCCGCTTGCCGCGGCGGATTCACCTTCATGTATCGAGTCGACCTCGCAGGCCGTTGCGGATGGGGCGCTCGAGGTGCCCGCAGAGATCTCCGGTTCGCGCGCGCCGTTTCGGGCCGTGGCCACGTGGACGACGTCGACTTTGTTGCGGACGTTACTCCCGTCCGTCGACCTTTGGCTGGATCTATCCAATCCGGCGGAGCGTTTGGCCTATCTGGCACGGCCCGAGCGATTCGTCGAAGAATGCCGGGCGTTGGCGTCGTCCTACCACTTTCGGCTGGTGTGTCCGCGCCGAGATTCCCCCACGCATCGTTGCTCGAACGTCTCGTCTACGGCGACTTACCTGGCATCGCGCTCGCGCCTGCGTCCGACCGTCAGGAGATCCTGCGCGCCTACGCCTACGCCTACGCCTACGTCGCGTACGCGGTCGCACGTTTCGAGGCAGGAGCGGACGTGCGCACGATCGTTGCCGAGATCGGATATAGCCATCGCTGGCTACTCACGGCATTTCGTGACGCCGTCGGACTCCTACCGAAGGCGTACAGCCGTGTGCTACGCATGCAACGTGTGTTGCTCGCATATCGTGAACGGCACGCGAGCTGGGCGGCACTCGCAGTGTCGTGTGGATATAGCGACCAGGCGCATCTGACCCGTGAGCTACACGAGCTCGCGGGCGTCACACCCAGTGAGCTCGAGCGACTCGCACCCAGACATCTCAATCACGTACCCGTGCGGCCGACTTCAGTTTTCTTCAAGACACGTGCGAGCCGCGGGACCAGAGTCGACCCATGAAGATTCACGAAACGTTCGTCTACCTGCGCGTCAGGCACGCCGACCAAGCGATCGCTTATTATGAGGCGGCGTTCGGCGTGACCGAAAAATTCCGGCTCACCGAACCGAGTGGCCGGATCGGCCATTGTGAGCTCGAGTTCGGCGGCGCCACAGTGATGCTGTCCGAGGAATATCCCGAGTTTGGTTTCCTCGGTCCGCAATCGATCGGCGGCACCAGTGTCTCGATCCATCTTCACGTCGATGATTGCGACGCCGCGCTGAAGCGAGCCGTCGACGCCGGCGGCACGCTGATACGGCCACCGAGCAACGCGTTCTACGGTGAGCGATCCGGCACCGTGCGCGACCCATTCGGTCACGAGTGGATGATTGGTCACAGCATCGAGGTCGTATCGCCCGAAGAGATGCAGCGGCGATACACGGCACTCATGAAAGAGTAACGGTCACCAACGGATCCATGCCTCGTCGACACGGATGACGCTGCCCTCGGCCCACGCGGAACCGATGTCCAGGCCCTCGATCGTCGTTCCGAGGCTCGTCGCGTCGAGCCCGAACCGTGCGAGCGGGAGCTGGTACACGCGGTAGTTTCCGTCGGCACGGATCGTCAGCTTTTCGTACCACCACAACTTGCCGGCTGCACGAAGTCGCACATTGCTCCACCAACCGTGGCCCTCCGTTTCGGAGGATGCCGAAGACGTGTCCACGGCAACCGCCACCTCCACGTATGCGTCGGCGAATTGCGAAGGACCGAACGGCTGCGGGATAGGCAGGCTCATTCCTTGCCACTGGAGATTCTCCCAACACAGCAGGGCCGGGGTCACGACGGCTTGGTCCGAACACCTCGCGTCGCCTCGGGCGTCGCAGTGGTTCTCGAGCTGGTAGTGTGCGGTTCCACGGTAGGGAGCCGTCTCGCTGGCGACGTAGCACGAAGGGAGCACGACGCCAGCGTCGAACGTATCGGTGTAGATCGCGAGACCAACCGTCGGAACTGGTCCGGTATGCTTCACCGCTACGTTCGTGCTTTTCGAACGTCCGCCTGCGGTGTCGAGCACGAACAGACGCGCGTAGTAGTCCGAGCTCGGCTCTAGGCCATCCGTGATGGTGCCGTCGACCGGCTCTTCGCCGGTCGTGTTGCGCAGCAGGAAGCGGTGCAGCTCGGGGTTTCGCGTGCCGTCGAACACCAGCAGGCCCTCGCCGGTGTCGAGCGCCGCGGCCGAGCGCGCGAGCTGGATCTCCCACGCATGGAAGTCGGCCACGTCCCCTGAAACTTGCCAGGTCCAATGGATGGCGTTGGGCGTCGACCAATCTGCCGCGAAGGTGAGCACATCGAAGGCGCCACCCTGGCCCTCGGGCGCCTCTGGCCACAGGGCGCTCGCGATCACTGGTACGGCCAGCGCGGCGGTGAACACGACGTCCATCCGTTTCGGTGCACGACCTCGGGTCCAGAACGTCGAAGTCCGCAGGCGGTCGTTTGCGTCCTTCCGGCGGCCGTATCGTGGCGACGCCGCCAGACCGGAGAGCAGCGCTTGCACATGTTCGCGCTCGCGCTCTAGATCCGCCCCGAAGCGCGCCTCGACATAGCGCGCGATGTCGACCGACGTTTCGGCGCCGATGGCATCGAGGGCATCCGCCACCTCGGCGGCCGTCGCCGGTCGATCGTCGCGATGTTTCGCGAGCAAGCGAAAGGACAGCTCCACCAGCTCGGGAGGCAGCTCCGGCCGTCGATCACCGATATCGGGTACCGGCTCGTCGAGGATCCGACGTGCGACGGCGGCAGCATCGTCGCCGCAATACAACCGCTCGGTCGTGAGCAGCTCGAACATCACGATGCCAACCGCGAACAGATCCGATCGACGATCGATTGCCTCGAATCGCAACTGCTCCGGCGACATGTAGCCGGCTTTGCCTTTGAGCAGACCCGTGGTCGTATGGCTCGCACTGCCCAGCGCTTTGGAGATCCCGAAATCCGTCACGCGCACGCTGCCATCGCGCCCAACCAGGATGTTCGGGGGCGAGACGTCGCGGTGCACCAACGCAAGCAGCGCTCCATCCGGGGCGACCAGCTCATGCGCGGCATGCAGGCCGCGCGCGACCTGAGCGATCATTGCAATCGCGAGCGTGGTGGGAATGGCATCGCCGGCGGCGTGATGCTGCATCACCCGCGACAATGAAACCCCTTCGATGTAGTCCATGACCATATAAGGGCCATCGTCGTCCTCACCGAAGTCCAGCACAGGCACCACGTTGGCGTGCCGCAGGCCACCTGCGATGCGAGCTTCGTCGAGAAACATGGCTCGTGCGGCTGCGTCTGCGCGTAGATGGGAGTGGGGACGCTTGATCGCGTACAGCCGCTCGAACGAACCCGCACGTCGCACGCACAGATCCACCGTGCCCATGCCGCCTTGTGCCAGCCGTGTGACATGCACAACCGTGGCCGTGAGCCGCTCGGCGCCGCCGACCGCGAGGGCTTCGAGTTTCGCTTCAACCCCCATCGTGAGACACGATGCCAGATCGCCGTGAACCATGAAAACGTGATGACGATGGGCAGCGACTCGAGCGCGGATCGTGTTCGCACGGCACCTTGCGACTGCGGGCCGACCGTGGTGGGATCGGACACGTGTCGATCCGCGCGCTAGCCGTGACGCCTTCCCGTGCGGAGAACCATGCTCGTGGCTGCGAGGAGGCGATACGAGCCACGACTGCGGCCGCGTGGTCCGGCATCGCCACGGGACGGCAGCTCGATGATCACCCGTTGCACGAGGCCGAGCGGGACGCGCGTAGGCCGGGCTTGGCCGATGTCGTGATCAACATCGCCGGCTTGCGAGCGCTTGCGTGGGAGCACAAGGGTGCGCTCGACGACGCGCTCGAGTGTGCACGTCGAGCCGCACGCATGGGCAGGACCGAAAAACTGCCACAGTCCGAGTATTTTGTCGGGGTGATCCTGGCGCGTGTCCGACGGTTGACGGGGCGACCCTACCTCGCGACGCGAATCGCCGCGGCCTTGCATAGGTTCGCATCGAGTCCATGGTGGCCGTGGATCGAATGGGAGGGATGCCTGGCGGGAGGATTGTCGACGACTGCAATCGAGACGACGGATGGCCCGGCCATGCTTCTTCGCCGCGTGCTCGTCCACGCGCAAGCTGGCGACCGCGCTGCGTTCGACGCTGCCTCGCAGGAGCTCGCGGACGCGACCCAAGGGTTCGCGCCGTTACGCCGTGATTCCGATCGTCTGCTCGCAGCCCTCGATGTGCGTTGCGATCTCGAAGCAGCCGATGGCCTCGTGCGTCGCTGGTGTCGCGGCGATTCGCCGTTCGAGCCGCCGCCGTTCGGACTGGCCGGTCTCATCGGTGCCGAGGCGGTTCACGCCGGAAACGTGGCCACCGTGATTGTGCGCCCCGCGAGTCCGGGCCGCCGCGTCTTGAGAATTGCGCGTGCACTCACGGCTACCGATGGTGCGGCACCGTTGGACGACGATCATGTGGGTCGCCCGGAGGCGCTCTCGTGCGCGTTGGCGTTGGCGGGGCCCGAAGGCCTCGACGACGGGGAGTTGTTCCGTCGGGCCTACGGATTCAACTATGTGCCCACGTTGCACCGAGGCACGTTCGACGTGGCGCTGCATCGCGCCCGTGCCCGTGTCGCCGGTCGGGGACAGATCGAGCGCGTCGCTGGTCGTGTTCGGTTGTGTGCATACCAGCCATTCACCGTCCCCGACCCACGAACGATGTTGGCAGCCGATGAGCTCGTCTTGCGCAAGCTCGCCGACGTCGGCGAGGTGGCGGCGCGTGAGCTGGCAGGTTTGCTCGGCATGCCGCTACGGACCGTCCAGAGTTCACTTCGCAAGCTCGTTGACGGCGGTGCCTGCCAACTACGCCGTGATGGCCGTCGCATCGTCTATGCGATCGAGGACACCACGTTCCAAGAACCCACGCTCGCGTAGCGGCCTCGATCCTTTTTCACACGCGGTCCGGAACGCGCGCGCAGTGCAAATGGGCATGACAGTCGTGCTTCCACGCACCCTGATCCGCGCACGCGCGGTAAGACCGATCTCGAGTTGGATCGATATCGTACCGGGATGGACAAGACCATCTCGATGTGCCTGTTGGCGAGTCTGGGCCTGCCCGGCTGCGGTGATCCATCGCGTGATTCCGGGGCCAGTGCGTCGTCGAACGTGACGTCGGCCACCGGGCCCGACGTCGATGGGACAACCGCCGCAGCGACGAGCTCGAGTACGGGTACCTCCGTGGAGGACGAAAGCGGGCCGGCCATGACGACCACAGGCGGCGGGGAAAGTTCGACGCGTGGGGGCGAAGAGGAGAGTCCGAGCAGTACGAGTGAAGGGAACGATCCAACCGGTGGCGTGACGAGCGAAGAGCCAACCACCGCGGGTGACGGCGGCTCGACCGGCGGCGACCCATCGCTCGAGTGCGATGGCGCGACGGTGGTGCTCTGTGAGGACTTCGAGCTCGGCATGGATGCCTGGACCATCGAAGGCTCTGCCGAGCACGAGCAAGACCCGACGCGGGTGCATGCGGGCGATGGTTCACTTCGCGTGGATTTCCGCGATCCCGAGTGCGGGCCGCAATCGTGCGACGAAAACGGTAACAACTGCTTCGAAAACTATCCGCAAGTCGTGAGCAAGCAAGCGTTTTCGCTCGAGCGCTACTATGTGTCGTGGTGGGTCTACTACCCCGAGGACTTCACGTTCTACCAGGGGCCATGTCTGCCGGACCGCGGATGGGGTGGGCACTTCGTCCGGTTCGCGAACTTCCACACACCTGCCGATTCCAACGACCCGTGGTACCAGGGTGCGGTGCCCGACTTCGGCCAAGAACGTGCCGACGGCGATGCGATCCGGGTTCGGGCGCAATGGGAATGGGAGGAAAACGAGGGCCCGTTTACCGTCGCTCGCAACTTGATTGGCACGGCGATGGCCGTCGATACCTTGGCCGGTCGCTGGAATCGCTACGAGCTGTTCGTCGATCTCGGCAGCGTCGGCGGCTACGACGGAGAGGTCGCATGGTCCGTCAACGACGAGGTTCACTTCGCGCTCCGTGGTGACGCCGTCGTGGTCGGGGAAATTGGCGCTGTCTGGGGCGACCAGGCCAATGAAGCGGCGATGCATCCCAGCCTGCTGCGTACCAGCGCCACAGAAGCGTTTACGAGGCTCGGGCTGGTATCGAACCCCAACTCCAGCTTCGGCGGGCGCCCAGGTGACGTGTATTGGATCGACGATCTGCTGATTTCGAGCGAATGTCCCACGGGTCGCCCCGTGTGCGATCCGTGATCGCCGCCGGCGGACGATCCGTGCAAGCGGTGTAAGATCGGGGCCGGAGCTTTGCGCCTACGCTGCGGCGGATGAGAGACGAGATCATGCTGCGATGGGCGATGGCCATGCTCGCGAGCGCACTGCTGCCAAGCTCGGCGCTCGCATCCGAATGCGATGATCCGGATCCGAACTGGTTGCTGTGCGAGGACTTCGAAAACGGCGGACTCGGGTGGGAAAGCTGGTTCGCCCAGTCGCGATGGACCGAGTGCGACGGGTGTCCCGGGGGGAGCAACGATCCCGACCGGATTACCCTCGTGCAGGACGCCGGCTTGGCGCACGACGGACAGTGGACGTTGCACATGCCAGGCGGTGCTGGTGCCGGCTACATGGGCGGGACGCTGCGTTTCCCAACCTGCGAAGGCGAGCAGCAGGCAGGTTGTCCGCTCGTCGGATACGACGAGCTCTATCTACGGGCCTGGGTGCGATTGGACGCCGAGCACGACTATGTGCACCACTTCCTGGGAATCAGCGGTTCGCGTCCCGATGCCTACTGGGAGGCGTACGGCAACGCTGGCTGTCGGCCCAATGGCGAGCGTTGGGCCGGAACACGCGTCGACATGACCCCCGAACACGAGTTCTTCTTCTACACGTATTTCCCCGAAATGCAATGCGACGCCGGCGGATATTGCAGCGGCAGCTATGCGCAGAACATCTGCGACGGCTGTGCGGCGGACGGCATGCCGTGCACGAACGGCCTCGAATGCTGTTGGGGCAAGCATTTCCAGCCCGAGCCACCGGTCGCGATGCCGACCGAGACCTGGACGTGCATCGAGATGATGGCGCGGATCAACACGCCCGGCCAGGCCGACGGCGTCATGGCGTTTTGGGTGAACGATCAACCTGCTCACGAGCAGACCGGGATGCATTGGCGCGACGTATCCGAACTCCAGTTCAACCGCGTGAATCTCGAGCATTTCATCGACGACGGCGACACCGATCACGAGAACCCCATCTGGTTCGATGACGTGGTCGTGAGTCCGCAGCGGATCGGATGCAGTCCCGACGGTAGCGCCGAAGATGGAGCAAGCAGCGAGGGGTCCGGAGCCGACGGCGATGCGAGCAGTGGCGGTGGATCCGGTGAGGGCGGCGAACAAGGCAGCGGCGCAACCACCAGCAACGGCGGGGAAAGCACGAACACCGCGACGGCGACCTCGGACGGCGAGGGTTCGGGCACCGCGACGGCGACCTCGGACGGCGAGGCTTCGGACACAACGACGCCGAGCTCCGGCAGCGTCGGCGAACCGACCGGCGTGTCCACGACCGCTGGTTCAGACGGAAGCAGCGAAGGATGCGGATGCCGAGCCACGTCGACCGACCCTTTTGGGTTCGGGGCACTCGGCATCGTCGTGCTCGTGGGACGTCGCAGGGGCAGGACGACTGGCCACGCGAGTGCGACTCTGCGCTATTCACAACCGATGGGCTCGGTCGAGATTACGAGGTCGTCGAACCACAGCCAGGCTTGGCCGGCCGATGGGGCCGGCGAGCCGCCCGAGAACCCCAACTGATTGATTCCATATTCGGTCCACGATCCACGCAGATCGAGGCCCTCGAGACTCCCTTGAACCATGTCGTCGAGCCAAAAGGCAATCGAACCGTCAGTGGCTCCCGGACTGTTGAGTGTCATGCGGAGCTCGAGGCAGCGCCACGTCTGGGCCGCGCCGGGATCGAATACGATGTCGGGTCCGAGAACTCGCCCGAGGCTCCGCAGATGGGCGAAGTCGTAGTTCTGCATGCACTCGACCACGGCGCCCTGCACACACGAAAACGGCTCGATGGCAAGCTTCCCCGTGACGTCGGCCGACACCAACACCGTGGCAGCGTGGGCCCAGTCGCTGTTGGCGAAGCTGCTGACACGCAGGAATCCATCCGCTGCAAACCCGCTCCAAGCGTCGTCGGCCTTGAATCGAATGCGCACGTGGATATCCGTGAAATCCTGATCCACAGCGAAGTTCGGGGGTGCATAGGCGGTGGGGCTACGGCCAAAGGCTAGCGAGCCACGAGCATCCCCTCCTTCGAGATAACTCATCGCCAGTGAGCGGGTGCCCGACGCACCGGTACTCGACGACAACACGAACGTGTCGCCGACCGAGCGATGTTCGAAGAGCACCGATTCGAGCTCGGCCGGGGCCTCGAAGTCTTCACAGACGATCCACGTCGGGGGCAACACATTAGGGCATGGGGCAGCGAAGCCGTCCTCCAACGCGCCACCTTCCGATCCACCCGATGTGTTCGACCCCGTCACCTCGGACCCCGCAGCGCTCGTACCCGTGTGCTCGCTGCCGACCAACTCGAACACGTCGCCGGTACGGATGCACGCGGCGCCGACGCACAGGCAAAGCGCGGCACCGATGAGAAACGAGGGCGCATGCGCACGATCGATTGAGCATGCCACGATCACCACACTACCACGTCGACCTGATGACTCTAGCTTGGCGCTTCTACCACTCAAAATGCCGCAAGAAGCTCGAGCGCTCCAGAAGACCAGGCCAATCCGGAATCGACGAGAGCGGTTCCGTCCGCGCGACCGATGGCAGCAAAGGCCGCGATGCCGAGCTCGAAACTGAGCCCGATGCGCACGTGACGATGGATGGGAATCGCGGCGCGGAGCAGAGACAACGGCCCTCCCCATGCCGAGACCAATGTCGTTCCACGCGTACGGGTGGGATCATCAGGGCGTCCGACCATTCGAATTGTACCGGCACGCACACCGAGACCCACATGGAGTGCAAGTGGCCCGACCTCCCCCCAACCGACGACCGCGATGGCACCGGAAATCGTGGTGAGGGCAACGTCGCCCAGACCCACGCTCACGATGCCATGCGTGGCATCCACGTCGATCGTCCACGCGATGTGGCGATGCGGATGATGGAGCAGGCGAAGCTGTCCCCCGAACTGAGGTGCTGGTACCCGCCACATTCCGCGCACCACGAACGCACCCCCGAGCTGCCATCCCGCTCGCGGACGTACGAGCGGAGGCGCCGGCATTCGCTTCTCCACGAGCGAGGTTGCCTGAGGTGCAGGCGCTGCGAGCTCGATCGCACTCGATCCGACGAGCTCGGCCACTGAGAGGGCGACCAAGCGAGCGCGCATCTGCATCGGCACCGATCCGATGTAGATCGTGCGCTCGAGCGCCTTCAGACTGTTCCGCTGGGTCAAGGTGATCGCAACCGAATCGCCAGTACACAGCAACTCGACCTGGACATGGGCATCGACCGAGGGTTCGAGTGCGAGCTGCCAACTCGTGCCCAGTTCGATGCGGAGGATCTTCATGAACGAGACTCCATCGAGCGTACCACACTCAGTGACATCGACAGCCACGGTCGGCACCCCCGACGCACGCGCTCGGGCATCGCTTACCACGGCCGGGTCGATGACCCGAGGTGTTCGGCTGACCAGCAGCAGTCCTGCCCACAGTGCGAATGCGATCACTCGATGCCGCCATGCATCCGAACCGACTTTCGTCGCCGTCCATCCGGATACAACTCGAAATAGTGCAGAGCCATTTGTTTGGCACGGTTAGCATCGCCCGCTTTGGCCGACGCCTCCACCTCGCGGGCGAGTGCATCTTCGGCCAAGACCCCGCTGGGAGCCAGTGCACGCGCGCTCGCGAATTCGACAGCTGCAGCATCGAAGCGACCGAGGTCGAACAGCACGCGGCCGAGGGTGAATGCAGCCAGCGGCGCGACCGAAGACCGTCCATATCGATCGAGCACCATTCGCAGATGCACAGCGGCTTGTTTGGGATGGCCGCTCAAACGGGCTGCATCGGCTGCATCCATCAACGTGCCGGCGTCCATGCGTTCGCCAGCGCGAGCCTGTTCGCGCTGCAGCTCGTAGGCCCGGTCGTACTCTCCTCGACGCAACAGCGTTCTCCAATTCGTATGGTTCTTGTCCACGTGAGGACCCGCCATGGGCACTGGGAAGGAAGCAGCCTGCTCCGCCGACTCGTTCTCGCTCGCGTCGAGTGTCACACGTTCACCCGCTCGGATCGTTCGGGTCTCGCTGCGATCGGCTTTGCGTACCCGGATCTCTCCATGATGCACGATGATGTCGATCTCTTCGTCGTCATGGTCGAGCTCGAAGGTGGCTGCAGCGACTTCGAACACGAATCTAGCCACGTAGATGCGCAGCTCCGGCTCGGTCTGTCGCTCACGGGTGACTTGCAATTGCCCGGAATGAAGCCGTAGCCCCACGGACTCGCCGTCTTGCTCGACGATCTCGACGACCGCACCCCCAACAGGTTTGGCCTGCGCTACGGCTGACACCGAATATCGGCCAAGCACGTCCACGACGGGAGCCGCGGCGAATTGGCTCGTCGGATCGCTCTCGACAACAGCTGGCTCCATCGACGTGGGCTCGGTGCGAATGACGAAAAGCCCTACCGCAGCTGTCGTCACAAACACGAGCCCGCCGGCGCCCAGGGCGAACCGGCGTTGCAGTCGACGGCGAACCATCAAACGTCGTGCTCCCGCGAGTGCGCGCGAGGTGGCCTCGTGTTTCCACTGCGGAACCATGTGCTCGCGTGCGCTGGCGAGCCGTCGCTCGAGGTCACTCGACATCTGACAAGCTCCCGCGGATCGCCGTGTGTGCGGCAGTCACTCGACGCTTGACGGTGGCGAGTGAGCACTCCGTTACCGTGGCGATCTCTTCCAGTTTCATCCCGTCGAGGTAGCGGAGACACCAAGCCACGCGTTGGGCTACCGGGAGCTCGTTCATTACCCGGTATACGCGTGTCAAGGTTTCGCACTGTTCTGCCGATGGACCGCGATCGGGCAGCTCGAGTACACTCGGCTCGGCATCGAATCCAAGCCACCCGCGCACACGCTTGCGACGCAACTGCCGTACGGCCTTGCGCACCGTCACGGTCGCGAGCCAGCCACGAACCGCATTGGGATCGCGGATCTCGTGGCGTCGCTCGAACGCCGTCAGCAAAACCTCCTGCACGAGATCTTCGAGCTCGTTCGTCGAGCCCAGCAGCCTGTATGCGATGGTCGCGACATAGGGAGCATGACGACCGAGCTCACGCTCGAACGCAGATCCATCACCCGTGGTGATCTCGGGTGAATCGTCATGCACACTCACGGCCACGTGCAGATGGCCTGGATTCGAGGCACTCACCACACACGATGATGACCGTTCATGTGCGACCCTGCAATGGCTAGCGTAGAGCGTGCGTCTCGTGCTGCGGGCGCATGCGCATCGACGCACCAACGGCGCTTCGGCATGCACTCGCATGCTCTCGCGCATCGACGCCTGTGATCGAATATCGGGGCGAACGCTTACGTGGTCACCTGCTTCACCCCGCCTGAGCGGTTCCGTCCGCCAGGGCTCCGTTCGCGAGATCGCCTATCGGGGAGTCGGAGAAGATTTCGACATCGTCGAGATACATGTGGTTGTCGGCATCGTGATCGCAACAGCCGTCGGCACCACTCCAATTGGAGGGCCAATAGAAGGTGTCCCAACCTGCGTCGTTCCGATGCGTGTCGCCGAGATACGGGAACGAGTCCCCCGACGAGTTGCTACATGTCAGCTCCTCGTCGTCCACCCAGAATCGCAGGGCTCCGTCCGCCGCGTCCTTGACGTAGATTTCGATCTGGTGCCACTCGCGATCGCTCAGGTCCCCACATCCCCAAATGGATCGAACGGGGTCGTCATCGACCAGCACAAAGATATCCGCGTGCGATGAGGACCAATAGATTTCATTGCCATCTCTGTCGTTGCTAAATGGCAGACGAAAGAGCTTTCCGCCCGCTGTCCCGTATGGAGTGTCGTCGACATCCCCATCCAGACGCAACCAGAAGCGAACCAAGAACTCCTGCGAATACGGCCACGACGCCAAGTGTAGACCTCGGATACGCTCTGGATGGTTCCACTCGACTAGACCATTCCAGTTCGAACGTGCGGCGTAGGTACCACGCAGAGGCTGCGTGGTGGTGACGTCGGCACTGGAGCTCGTCCACTGGTTCGTCGTCCCATCCTCGAATCCATCGTAAAATACACGAGTGTATCCAGAGGGCCCGCCACCCGAGTGCCCCGTGCTGCCAGCGTCGGTGGCGTCCGTCGATGTGCTGCTCGGAACGGTCGTACTGCTCGAGTCCGTCGTGTCGGTCGACGTGCTGCTCGACGGATCGCTCGAATCGCTTGGATCCACCGAGGCATTCCCCGACGTATGGCCCGGGCCGCTGGGATCACTCGAAGCATTGCCTGAGGTGTCGCCCGGGCCGCTGGGATCGTCCGAGCCATTGTCCGACGTGTCGCCTGTGCCGCTGGGTTCACCATCACCCGACGTCAAGCCTGGGTCGGTGGAACCCTCTGAATCAGCGGCCGATGTACCTGGGGCCGTCGCACTGGCCATTTCTTGGTCATCGGGGCCCGAACAGGATGAACCCATGGCCATCATCAGGCAAAGTGGCCAGTGGCCAGTGGCCAGTGGCCGTGGCTCGACATCGCCGCCGGCTCGTCGGCCAGGTGAGTGTGTTGTTCTCGAAGGGCTGCAATCGTTACGTTGGTGGCCCGTATCTTCCGGAACGGCTCACGTGAACGTCTTGCAAGCGCGCTCTTCGCAGAACAGGCACAGATCATCTGATACGACAGTACTGGGGCTCACTGGTCACTCAACGACAGCACGCCGCCCACGGCACCGTCATCCATGGAGGGGGCCTACGGGCCGGGACAGCCAATCGGCGCGGTACTGACGACGATGTTGTCGAGCAGGATGCCCTCGAGGCTGTGCTCCTCGTGATGGAACAGATACAACCAAAGCGCCGAGACCTTGACGTCTGCCGAAGATCGCAGCCACAGCCCTGGCCATGGCCCGATCTCGAGCTCGTCGATCCAGAAATCGAGCCTACCCGATGCACCGTTGGCGCTCGGGGTCGGTGTGCCACCATCGATCATCTGTTCCAAGCAATACCACTGGCCTGCAACCATGCCCGGTGCGTCGACTTGAGGCGCATGCTCGGGGTTCGTGCAGTAGCTCGGTCCGGCCGTGCACGGAAACATGTCTCCCCAACACGACCCGTTCGGATCGGCACAATCCATGTACATCCCGGGATAGTAGGTATAGGCCTGCAGCGTGTGGGGAGCTTTGGTCACTGTTTCCAGCGTCGACGTGAACCAATTCGACGGTCGGCTTCCAGAACAACCCAGGCAATCGGTGGTTCCCCCGTGCAGCCCGCCCGGCCCATGGCGTGCGGCCGTGAAATCATGACCGGGCTCCCACATGATGTAGAAGCGCAAGTACAGCGCGTCGTGTTGCGCCAGATCCTTGAAGAGACTCGTACCTCCTCTGCCCTCGGGGACGCGAAACTGTGCAACATGATTGCCCGGCAAACCAAACGGTCCGTCGTCATCGGCGAGCACGGGCTCCGCGACCGATCCATCCCACGTGTTCCCGGTTTCGAAGCTGTCGCAGAATACCCATTCGGGCGCCGCCACGCTGCATTCGTCGATGGGAGGAACAACATCACCCGTGACGTCGGCCCCGGTCGAGTCAGCCCCGGTCGAGTCAGCCGTGATGTCACTTGTCACCGTACTTGCCTCGGTGGTTGAGCCGTCGGTGCTCGTGTCCACCGAGCTGTCCGTGCTTGCATCCGCTGCCGAGCCGCTCGTACTCGCACTCACCGAACCGTCCGTGCTCACATCCATCACCGACGTCTCCGTGCTCACATCCGTCGCCGAGCCGTCCGTGCTTGCTGTCGCCGAGCCGTCCGTGCTTGCTGTCGCCGAGCCACCCGTGTTCGGGGACATCGGGTCCCCATCGCCGCAGACGATCGTTGCTCCCGATGCAACCACAAGAAACACGGAGCTAAGAGACCGATGTATGTTCGCCGTGCTGGCTGCGGGACAAGTATGTTGGAAAGGCTTCATGGCGACTCTATTCGTTGAACACGTTGCTGCCATCTTCCACGACGTTTTCGAGCATCGCTCCGATGTTGTAGTAACGGCTGTGGGTCGAGGTTGGTGGCGGATCATTGGGCAGGGTGAACGTGTTGTTCTCGATGCGTAGGGTCATGTTCACTTCCGCATCGGCACCTACGAACACGTCGTTGGACGTGAACTCGTTGTCGTGGACGTACGCCGTGTATCCTCCGCTCGGCGCCGCTCCGTGGACCATGTTGATGAAGAACAACGGGGAGGCCCACTGTCCCGAATTGAAGTAATCCCCGTGGTACGTCTCGCCATAAGTCGTCAGCGCAATGAACGTGTTCTCGAAGATCTCGTTGCCGGCGTCAGGCGCATAGCTGGCGATGTTGAGGGGCGTGGGCGGCGTGTAGTCCCACGTGCCATCGGGCTGACGCTGAACGATGCGGACGAAGTTCCCGTGGACACGTGCCCGGAGCACTTCGCTGCCCTCCAACTTGATCCCATGCACCTCGATGCGCGCCTCCTGGAAGTTGCCTGATCCCTCTGGCAGGTCGTCCAGCGCCATGTGCCCGACGAGGTCGAGATGGTTGTCGTGGAAGTCGATGTCGGCGGCACTCAAGTGAGCGCCGCGGCCCATCGATGTCACGCGATTGTCGTGGATGTCGACACCGCCCGATGCTCCAATCGACATCGCGTAGCCATTGGTAAATTGCATGTTGTGTTGGATGTCGTTGAATGCGACCTCTCCTCCGGGGGCATCCCCGCTCAACAAGAGCGCTCGATGGCACCCCTCGCTGAATAGGTTGTCGACGACGGATACGCTGGAGGCAGCGGCGGTGACCTGGAAGAGATCGTTGCCGGGATAGTGGCGACTCTCGATGGTCGTCACTGTGCTCACGAAATGGTTATGGTGAACGTTGGCGGCCCCCGTCGAGCCGAACAATCGCACGGGATAGCCGTTGGGGCGGTGGATCTCGGTCGTGATGCCGAACACCTCGATGGGATCGGTCCGCCACTTCGCTTCCACGCCCACGCTATATTCGCCCGCGCTGTCGCCCTGGACGATGTGACCGTTGCCCACGACGGGCGTACCTCCTGCCGAGACCAGCACGCCGTAGACCTGCTCGGACGACTCGGTGCCGAAGGTCACGACGTGACCATCGAGCTCCAACGTCGCGTCGGTTCCGGAGAGCTCGATGGCCGTTCCCGCAGCGGTGATATCCTCGGTCAACACATAGTGTGAACCGGCTTGATCGAGCATATAGGGTGGCCCCACGACATCCTGGGGAATGCGGATCACGTCGGTCCATTGTTCGGTCGTGAACGTATCGTCTCCGCTCGCGACCTCGCCCGCGTCGGCGACGAGGACCATGCGAAAGTGATACGTCGTCCCGGGCGAGAGTCTGGTGATGCGATGCAGTTGTGCCGAGCGCAGCTGTGTGGTTTTCGTGGTCTTCATGCCATAGGCATTGCTTGGACCGTATTCGACATAGCTCGTGGCCGCCTGTTCGATCGGTCCCGCGCGGAAGTACACCAACGCCGACGTCTCGGCTACGTGGATCCACACACGACTCTCGCTCGGATCGGGAAAGCCAGAAGGTGGACCTCCGGTGGTACCCTCGGAGCCTCCAGAATCGTGTTCGTCTGTATCCGTGACCTCGTTGCCGGTTTCCTCGGAGGTCGAGTCAGCGGAGGCGTCCGTGGAGCCATCATCCGTCGATCCCGTCGAAGAATCGCTACCGCTCGTCTCGGCGGAAGAGTCCGCGGACGCTTCTGTCACCGGTCCTTGGATGGTTGCCGCCGAGTCTTCAGTCGCTCCGGCATCGCTTCCGGAGCCGCATGCACCGATCCACGCGAGGAGTAGCGGCATACGAGAGATCGAAACGAGCGTACGTACCGAGTTGAACATGACAATCGTGGCTGCGGGGGGTGGTCGCTACGTTTGTGGCCGGTACCGCCCAGAACGGCTCACGAGATGCTTTGCCAGCGCGTCGCTCGCAGACCCGGCAGCCGATCGTCTGATGCGACGGTACCCGAGCTCACCGGTCGCTCACCGAATTCACACTGGATTGCCGCCGCGCGGCAGAACCTCCCCCGCACTGAGCTGCCTCGGAACCGGTCGCGGGGCGTCCGTCTACCGCTTCGCACGCCTTCGCGAACCCGACTTGATCCTGATCGGCCTGTGCGAAGCGGATGGGGTGACCCGGTTCTGCTCGTGTTTGGTGCGATCGTCCGCCGTCACGTCGATCGATTGGGCGACTGCCGCGAGCTCGCCACGCAGCCATTCGTGCGATGGGTCATGGTGGCGTCGTTCGTGCCACATGAGCGTCATGGTGAAGCCAGGAACATCGGCGGGCGGGTCCACGATACGCAGCGGCAAGAACTCCGCAAATGTACGGGCGACCCGTTCCGGAATGGTCAACACGAGATCGGTCGCGGCGATGATGAACGGAGCGACGACAAAGTGCGGTAGCACGACGGCGATCCTGCGAGACAGACGGTATTGCTCGAGCAGCGTGTCGACCATACTTCCTGGCCGGCCCTGCGGGGCAATCAAGGCGTGATCCAGCGCTGCGAATTGCTCGAGTGTCCACTTCCTGGTCGCGGCCGGATGACCGTCACGCACGAGAGACACGAAGCGCTCGTCGAACAGTCGACGTTCGCGGATGTCGGCGCGGGTGTATTGTGAGAGCACAGGGCCGATGAACGCATCCACCTCGCCACGCGCGAGTCGCTCGAGGGGGTCATCGTCCGCGGTCGTGCACCAAAGATCGATTCCAGGCGCGGATCGAGCGAGTCGAGCGACGAGCCGTGGAAACAGCACGAGTTCCGTGTAGTCGGCCGTGCAGAGCACGAAGCGGCACTTTGCGGCCCCAGGATTGAAAGTTGCCGGCGGCGCGACGACCTGACGCAGGCGATCGAGTGCATCACGCAGCGGTCCCGCGAGCGCGAGCGTGCGATCGGTTGGTACCAGGCCTTTGCGGCTGCGTACGAACAGTGGATCGCCCAGCGTCGCGCGCAGCCGCGCGAGTGCATGGCTCGTGGCTGATTGGGTCAGTCCGATGCGATCCGCCGCCGTGGTCACGCTGCCCGTGTCGACGAGTGCTTCGAGGACGATGAGCAGGTTGAGGTCCAAGGATGGAAGATGTACTGCCTGCATGATGAACATGTATCTCATGCACTGTACTGATGATAGTGCCCGGCCCAGACTGTCCAGGTCACAAGTCGCCACGAACGTCGGCGACGAGAACGATGAACGAAGCACACAAACCTGATCACAGGAGGCCTGCATGATCACCGTCATGGGAGCTAATGGAAACACCGGTCGCGCGGTCGTCGAGGCATTGCTCCGCAGAAGGGAGGCGGTCCGGGGCATTGGCCGCGATCGGACCAAGCTCGCTCGGCTCGTGAAGCTCGGCGCCGAAATCAAGGAAGGCGATATCTCGGATGCACGCTTCCTCGCCGATGCTTTCCGGGGATCGTCCGCCGTCTACACGCTCATTCCGCCGAATTTCACCGTCACGGACGTCCGCAAGTTTCAGGACGAGATCGGGACCATCACGGTTCAGGCCATCGAGAACGCAAAGGTGAAGCGCGTAGTCCTGCTCAGCAGCATCGGCGCCCAGCCGAGCGGCGTCGGCCCCATTGCCGGTGTTCATGCACAAGAACAGCGCCTTCGCGGGCTCTCGGATGTCGATGTGCTGGCGCTCCGGCCGGGCTACTTCTTCCAGAATTTCCTGATGAACCTCGGCATGATCAAGCACCAAGGGATCCATGGCAGCGCGATCCGTGGCGACATGTCGTTCCCCATGATCGCCACGCAAGACATCGGCGCGGCTGCTGCCTTGGCGTTGGCCGAAGGAGGCTTTCACGGCTTCAATACACGAGAGCTCCAAGGTCCGCGCAACTACACGATGGAAGAGGTTACCCAGATTATCGCGCAGCGCATCGGCAAACCGGACCTGAAATACATCCAGTTCCCGTACGCCGAGTTCGAGCGACAGTTGGTCGGCATGGGAGCGAGCTCCGATGTGGCGCGGAACTACGTGGAGCTCTCGAAGGCGTTCAACGAAGGCCGCGCGAAGCCTCTCGAGCCCAGAAACTCACAGAACACCACGCCAACACGCTTCGAAGACTTCGCAGAGATCATCCCGGAGCTCTATGAGAGGGTCTGACGCGGACAACGGCCAAACGGCCGGTGCATTGTTGGAGCTAGCCGCGGCGGCATTGGGCGGTACGCAGGCCGTGTTGGCCACGACGAACGAGGAGATCGTTGCATCCGGCACCCGCTGCGAACCGGGAGAAGCGCCGAGCGCCGACGGCAACATCGAAGTATCCACTTTCGAGCACACGCTCACGTCCGATTTGGACGGGCAGATGCTCCACATGATGGTGAAGAACAAGTTCACGTACTTCGGCACCACGACGGTCGAATACGTCGAGGTCATCAATGGAAAAACCGGCTTTGTCGATGGAATCGATCACATCTTCCACCTCGGCGGACCCACGAAAATGCAGTCGCCGTCATCGCGAATCACAG
>Ga0187893_10001875_pt1 | contig 48096 bp, 36 predicted proteins | sample MA1701074metaG_FD_139574 | JGI IMG/M metagenome (GOLD analysis project Ga0187893, IMG submission 139574) | White microbial mat communities from a basaltic lava cave in the Kipuka Kanohina Cave System on the Island of Hawaii, USA - MA170107-4 metaG ... | reverse complement strand
TGCGGTATACTACTTGTCGCCATGCCAAAGTACATACTGGGACTGTTGGTCTCTGCACTTGGTCTTATGATTGCACCTGCGCATTCACAAACCACCGGGCTTGCAGCTGGTGCTAAGGTTTTTGTTGCGCCGATGGATGGATTTGAAAGATACATCCAATCGGCCATCCTCTCCAAGAAGCTTCCGCTCGTGGTTGTAGCGGACAATGACAAAGCGGACTACATCATCGGAGGAACTTGGCGTGAATTGGATGGAGGCTTTAGCGGGAACGGTTCCTTGGTGAGACCGCTACGAACACGCAAGAACTACAGCGCTAGTATATCGATCACTGACCAAAAGACACGTACCGTCCTGCACTCGATTGCCGTTGAAAAAAGTGGATCACGAGACCTCTCAAAAGAGATCGCTGAAGAGTGGGCGACGAAACTGCTAAAAGAGCTTCGCCAGAAGCGATAGGGGTACGCCGCGTTCAATCAACGCACTTTTCACCCTCTACCGATCGCCGTGATCGAGCCCACCCTGGTGAGGAACGTTCCAAAGACCACGTCTTCGGCAACGAGTCTTTTGGCATCCTCGTTTTTGTCGCCTCGCGTTCGAACCTGGTCGCCGATGGCGATCTCCGCGATCGTGCTCGGTTCAGCGTCGCTGAATTTCACGTAATCGGTCGCATACCTTTTGATCCTGGTTGTGTCCCTGATCACTACCGTTGTGATCTCGGCGCCTTGGGAGGTTCGACTCTCCATGGCAATTTCGTTGTCCGTCTTGGAACTCACAACGCCGGAGATCCCACGTTTCTGCCAATCGAGCCGCTCAGCCTCATTTCGTGCGGCGATATCCGCTGAGGAGACCAGAACGATACGTCGAGCATCCGTCATGCCTTCGACGAACGAGATCATGACGCGATCACCAAGCGAGATCTCGGTCACCTTGGCCGGTTTCGATTTCGAAAGATCGCGTGCGCCCGGTGGGATCTGGATCACTTCCGTCTCGGGGCCGAACCTTACGAACACGGCCTTGCCGTTGTCGGATTGGACTCCCATTTCAAGCGAGCTCGCCTTAAACCCGGTCACCGTACCCAGAATTAATTTTGGCGATTGGGCGGAGCGTATGGCGGCGGTGAACAGCGTCGCCGCGATACATAAGCTGCGCACGGAGCTCATGAATCACCTCGCTACTGACGAGTGGCCGTCCACGCCGCGCCGTGCGGCTCTGTGGAACCGCTCATTTTGGCGCCGTCGACTGTACCGTTGAACTTGAACGTCATGTGGCCATCGCCTATCGAGACGTTCAGAACCACCTTCTTACCGTCGATCGTGCCGGTGAGCGGATTCGATCCATGGTTCTCGATCTCGCAGATGCCTTCGAGCTTCGAGCCATCCTGTTGAATCTTCAAAACGCCTCCCAGTTTTCCGTGTCGTGATTCCATGGAAAGCTGCCAGTTGCCGGCGATCTTTTCGGAGTCATGCGAGCTGGGATGCTGATGTTGGGCTCTGACCGTGAAGCTGGTGCCCAGGACGAGAACGGCGATTGCCGTCAGTATTTTGCTCATGAATCGAGGATATGACGCATCACACGAATAGCCCAATCGAAAACCGCCGAACGCGAATCGAGTCTGCTGAGCGCGGATTTCGGGCGGCGAGCGAACCCCGTACGACCCGTCTACAATCCCGGTATCCTTCGCCGCAACGCCTTCGCCTTCCGCTCGCTCACCACGATCTGTGTAGCCGCCGCATCGGACATGATCAATAGAAAGCCGCTCTTGAAATACGGCCGAATTTCCCTGATGCGGCTGAGATTCACCAGCGCCTCGCGGCGGGCCCGGAAATACATGTTATTCGGAAGGCTGGTCTCGAGCTCGCCGAGCTGGTAGTTCACCCAGAACGTCTCGGTCGCGGTGTACGCCTTGACGATCCCGCCTTCCACCTGGAACCAAAGGATCTGCTCTGGAGTCATCAGAACCAGCCGATCGCGTTTTCGGCAGACGATCTGTCGCAGGACTTTCGGCGGCGATTCGCGGACCACCTGCAGAATGTGTTCGCGCTCGCGGTCGCGATCCTGTGGCGCGGCGCAGAGCCTCCGCGCACGCTCGAGGGATTGAGCGAGTCGCTGCGGTTCGATCGGCTTCAGCAGATATGCAAGTGCGTTTGCGTCGAATGCTGCAAGCGCGTGCTGATCGTAGCCCGTGGCGAAGATCACCAGCGGCATATCGATGCTCTCCGGGATCGAGTGCAGAACTTCAAATCCGTTCAAGCCCGGCATTTCGATGTCGAGAAACAGAAGATCCGGACTGAGCTCTTCGATCTTTTCGACGGCTCCAAGTCCGTTACGCGCCTGTCCAACGACGATGATGTCAGGATGTGCGGCGAGCAGCCGGCACAGTCGGGCTCGCGCGGATTCTTCGTCATCAACGATGAGGGTTTTCATCGCTCATCCATGTCGTTGGCACCGGGTAGGCGCACTGTTGCGCGAGCCCCTCCGCCCTGCCGCGATTCCAGGGTTACGCTCGCGCGATCCTGATAAAGAGCCCGCAATCGTTCGGAAACGTTGGCCAGTCCGAGGCCCTCCGATTCTCCATTCCGCTTGCACGTTTGCGAAGGCGGCATCGGTCCGATTCCATCGTCTTCTACGATGAGGCAGATCTCATCGCCATCGGCCTGAGCCGTAATCTTCAGATGTCCCGTCCCGACCTTGGGGCCGAGCCCGTGCTTGAGCGCGTTCTCCACCAGCGGCTGGAGAATCAAGGATGGTATCTGCTTGCCCGCGATCTCCGGCGCGATATCGAATTCCACTTGAAGCCGATCCCCAAAACGCGCCTCCTCAATATGCAAATACGTCCTCAGGAATTCGACCTCATCACGAATGCTGATCAATGGCCGATAGGAATGTGCGAGCACGTGCCGGAAGACGGCGGCCAGCCGCAGCGTCATCGCTTCCGCGCGAGACGGGTCGCGAACGATTAGGTCCGCGATCGTGTTCAGGGAATTGAAGAGGAAATGGGGGTTTACCTGCGTCCGAAGCGCGCGCAACTCGGCGTCGGTCACCTGCTGCACGAGAAGCGCCTCGCGGCTCTGGCGCTCGACGGCTTCACGCTCTCGCGCCAGTGCGTCCAAACGATTTCCGCAGTGTGTCGCGACAACGCGGAAGTAGTTGAGGTCTCGCGTTACCAGACCTGGGCGGGCCGGCCCTGTTGTGACTCGCAAAACATAACTGACTCGACCGCCCGTCGCGATAGGGATGATCGCATCGGCATCATCGCCCTCCACGATCTCGCCCTCCAAGACACCGGGTGGCCAATTGGACGAACTATTGAGTGCCGTGACTTCAGTCGCGCTGGAGTCCAGGGCTTCGTGAACGGCGTTTTCCGCGGCGGAGATGACTTCCGGCTCGCTGTTCACGTGCTGTAACTTTTCACCAAGCTCCCGAGCCAGTGCCCGATAATCCGGTGTTCTGAACAGCCAACGAGTGATCAACGCGCTAATCCGTTCGTCAACAAATGTGAACGACAAGAGCAGCACGAGTGCGACGATCACCACGCCGAAAACATGGATTGCTTCCGGTGATGCCGCCCAACTGAGCCGTGATCGGTGCCACCACTGCCCGACGGATGCAATGATCGCCGCCCAAGTGCCGGCCAGGAGAATGCGAACGCCGTATCGGATGAAAACATCGGCGAAGCGAAAACGTGCAAACAGGAAAAATGCGCAAAGAACGACTAGCAGAATGAGGTGCGCTCCCAGACCGCCGAGACCTGGGTCGCCTCGAGCACCCAGATGCGGGTCCACGGACATGATCAGTGCCGCCCCGCAGACGGCCGACACGATTACCCAGGAAGGAATATAGACGGCGCGGGGCGTAGCATCGCGCTTTAGGGCGATAACTGCCCCCAACGCCAGAATCGCTGAGGCGTTGTAAGCACTCAGCCGTCTCACGCCGATTGGCACGGAAGGCGGCGCTGACCAGAGCAGGATCGCGATGATGCCGCCGGACAGGCACGCCGCTATCTGCAGAACATGAATGGCCCTCTTTCTCTGAAGGCTCGGTGCAAACGGTTTCCAGATTGCGAGGATCGGAATGGGAAACGCCAGGGCGCCCCAGTATTGAGCGGAGTGAGCGGCCAGCGCCACCCAGCTCCATCTCGGCACTCCTGCCGCGATCAGAGTAGCGTACGCCAGACCCCCGGCGCTCCACAGCAGAGCGCAAACCGCAAAGACGATGTTAGCGAGCGGGTTACCTCTCAGCTTCGCCGCGCGGACCGTCAGCGCGAGCAGCACGACAGTGATGAGCAGGGCGGCCGTGAACGCGATCAACTGGCCGGCGAAAAACACGCCTCCATGAGGACTTGCATGCCCGTGCAAAACATCAGAATATAGGCGATCAATCCCCGGCGTCCAGCATCTCGCGACAGGCGCGGAGAAACGCCGTGCAACCGCGGATGACGTGGTCCGATCGCGGGCCTTCTTGCGTCCATGAGCAACCGCCGGATGAAATCTCCACAGGAACATCATTGACCAAGCTTGTGCCCGATCGGCGAGCATATTGGAACAACGGATAACCATGTAGGGTACGCACATGGTTAGGGTTGCTCGAGCTTTCGCTGAAGCGGGTCCTGGCCCGGACGTTGGGATAGAACCCGAATCTTGCGATTCTAGTCAGGGATCCCAGTCCGCCATGGTGGTGTTGATGTGCTTCCTGGCCGGCCAACGCAGTAGCGAACAAGAAAATCCATTTCATAGGTATACCTTCCGCTACTATTATCCCTGCGTGCAGCGCATGGCAACACGCACGTGTGAGATGGAGGACGCTGCGCTATCTCGACCCGTCGCTATCCGCCCAAGCGACAAACTTTTGGGCCACGGCCCGGCCGAGAGTCGCACCCGACTGGTTGTCCATTTCGTAGTGAATGCCAGCCCAGATCCGGGAGTCTCCAGCCTCTTTGCCGTAAGCTCGGGCGAACTCCGCATACCTCGGGAACAGATAGGCGAGAATCTCTGACCGCGCCGCCGAAAGCGTCGAGTGGTTCGATGGATAACTCGGAAAATTCGGAACCGGGAACAGTGGCGTGATTCCCGAATCCAGTTGATGCGGCCGCAGGTACCAATACGCGAACTTCCCGTCGTTACTGGCAATGAACGCGTCGCCAAAAAACGTGGCGAGTAACGCGTAAGCGCGTGAGGCGCGTGGCGGATTCTGGTCCGTCTTGTCCTCGAACATCCACTTGCTGGCATAGTCATACCAGGACGTTGTCAGACCCTCCGGACTCTGCCAGAAGAACGCCTTGTAGTTGGTCACGAAGGTGCGGGCGTGCTGGCGTACTTCGTCCGTTTCGGCTTTGACAATCGCCGATTGGCAGTCCGGCGGTACCGGCGGCCGGAATTCGTTGGCCGCTGTGAGCAGGATCGGTTTCCAGTTCGGCATGGTGACGTTGCCCGGGTTTGTCCCGGTCCACATGCAAGTACCAGTGGGAATCGTACCGGTCCAGACCGCATCCGAGCCGTCCGCCCTGGCCCGCTCAATCACGCGCTCCGCGACGCGCCGCCCCAACTCCATGCCAGTCGTATAGTCGCTCGGGAATTGCAGACCGGCATGGAGACGCGAGCGGGCCGCCTCTTCCGCCAATGACTGGAAGAATGCGGCTTCGTTCGGAAGCATGTACGAGAGGATCGCCGCGGCTGCACCAGCGGTTGCCGCATGTTCGGACGGATACGATGGGCTGCGTGGTGCGGGAAGTACCGTCCGTAGCGTGGGATCCAATTCACTCGGGCGCTGGCGGTTATAGAAGTACTTGGACCCCAGGCTGCAATGGTGGCATCGTGCATCGCCATTGTCAGGTAGGTGAAAACCCGGTGGAGAAATGCCGTGGTCGGTTGATTTTGGTTGATGCGTTTGGAAATCAGGTCGATCCATCGATAGGACGGAGCGCCTGCATCCCAGAAGGTGATCTGTTCGGCGGTGCGGGCGTCATTCAGGGTCAAATAAGACCGCAGCCACGCTAACTCTGCCGTGGTCGTGGCAGCATCCGGCGGCGGTGGGATTCGGAAGTCTCTACCGGACGAAATAACCCATGTCTTCCACGTTCCCGCTCTTGGTTCTATTTGGTTGGATTGTGCGAATGCGCCACGCCAGGACAGAAGCACGACGATGGATACCCTACTCGATGAACGAAGCATTCTTTATCTCCTTTACCGCTTTTACAGCGGGCTGAAGCTCACGGCTGCACACTGATGAAGCGTTCGCCACATCTGAAGTCTGCGGCGCCGGTCTCCGGATATCATGAGTAATAACGTCCTTCGCCTTATCCCTTTCTCTATTCGACCTGAATCTTTACCGCCGGCGAGAACCCATGCGGCTCTGAGGAGACGTCTGTGAAAGATGTTGTCGGAAGCCCCATAGCTTATCACCGTGTGGCCGAATGGAGTGGCGTTTTGCCGGTAGCACCGCGGCGGCGAGGCAGATCAAGATGGTTGTGTGTTGAATCGCCATTGGAAGTCTCCGATTCCGCGGCGCGCGCACGTCGCCGCCGCCGCTGCCCAGCCAGTATGGGCGGAGTATGCTCGCATTGCAATGACCGCCCGCTGAATTATCGATGATCGGAAGCTGAACTATTGGCAACCACGTATTAGGCGGACCGAATCCGGCGTCGAAGGGGGCGTGCTACACTGGCTCGCAGTCCAGCCATGCAGGCGTTTGAGCGGCAGTCCGGCGTTCTGTATTTTGACCGCTTCGAGATCGACGTCAACGCCCGCGAGCTTCGGCGGGAGGGCAAACTCGTCCCGCTTCAGGACAAGCCTTTCGATGTCCTTGTGTTGCTGGTAGAACGGGCGGGAGAACTCGTCTCGCGCGAGGCGATTCGCCAGCGCTTATGGGGCCGGGGCAACTCCTCGGAATTTGACGACAGCCTGAACCACGCAGTCCGGAAGCTGCGCGAGGCATTGGAAGACTCGGCCGAGAACCCGCGCTTCATCAAAACCCTTCCCCGGCGAGGCTATCGGCTTGTAGCTCCGGTCTCAGGAGGAGTTCCCGCTTCGCCGCTGGCCGAATCTCGAGCTGGAGGAAGAAGCTGGCCGCGCTGGCGGATCTTCGTACCTGTACTCTGCGCGATCGTTCTGATTGCGTCCGGGGTTTGGGCCGTGTTTTCCTCCTGGACCGCGAGCCAGACGCGCCAGGAAGCCGAGCAGGCGTATCAGCTCGGCATGCACTACCTCCGTCAGCGTCGCTGGACGACTTCTAAGCTGGCAGGCGAGCAATTCAGTAGGGCGATCGAATTGCGTCCCGATTTTGCCAGGGCATACGCTGGACTTGCCGAGTCGTCGTCCATGATCCACCCGGAGGATCGAAGCATGAGCGTCGAACTTGCGGAACGGTCGGTGCGGCTGGACCCGAACTGCGGCGAGTGTCAGGCCGTCCTGGGGTACCTGCGCTTCACGAAACAATGGCGGTGGCAAGAGGCCGGGCGTCAACTGCGGCGCGCGGCCTCGCTAGCGCCGAGGGACCCGCAGATCCGCTTCTGGAACGCGCAACTTCAGGCGATTCTGGGCCGCCCGGGAGAGGCGTTGCGGCTGATCGACGATTTCCAGGGGCTTGAACCTTCACGTATTGGCTTGAACCTTCACGTATTGGCTTGAACCTTCACGTATTGAAGGCGGCTTGTCTGTATTTCCAGCGCGATTACGAAGGCGCAGTGCGGGCCGCCGATAGGGCGCTGGCGTTGGACCGGGCGGCCGCCTGGGAATGGCGCTATCGGGCGCTGCTGGTATCGGGCGGGCCGAGCGGGCGTCTGGAAGGGATCCGCGCGCTCGTGTCTTATCTCGGCAGTTGGACGCCGCGCTCGGAGGAAGCCATCGCCGCGCGCGCAGAGCAGATGGCCGGTCTGTTGGCGGCACGAGGCTTGAGCGGTCCGCTGGAGCAATTCTTGCAGGAAACCGCCAGCCCGGATGCGGCGACAGTTCACGCGTACAATCGCGCCACCTGGCAGATGCTGCTGCGGAAACCGAAGGCTGCTTTGAGCGAACTGGAAACCGGACTCAGCGGGAAGTCGTTCCAGATGGTTTACTTGGCGGTGGATCCGGTGTTCGAGCCGCTGCATGATGACCCTCGATTTCACGCGGTGCTGGCTAAGCTGGGACTCGGCCTGGTCTCGGATGGCCAAGCGGCTTCCGCGCCCTGGACCCCTTCCAAGTAACGCTATTTGCAGGTACCGCTGCAGCGCGTGGCAATGACCATTTGCAAAACTGTGCTGTGCTCAAGCGGCGACATGTCCCTGGTGAATCGCCTTCAATTTCGACTTTGTGGGCGACCACCATATCATGAACGGGCAGAACCGTGATGGACTGGCCTCCGGTACCTAACGCAGTGTAAGCTCCGTAGAAGTCGCCAACCATAAGTCCGCCGGGCAACTTCGGCTGGTCCCATACCCACCACATGCGTCCGTATCCCCATCGGGAAGGCCCAACGGTCACCACATTGCGTAAAGAAACGGGAAAGATCTCATGGGCCGGCGTGACAAGCTGCGTTAAGGCGAATTCGCTCCAGTGCTCGGGCAGCGACGTTTATCATTCCACTCCCCGCCGCGCAGCATGAGCAAACCGATGCGCGCCATATCGCGCGTCGAAAGGTACATGGCGTATTCAGGATGCACAGTATAGGGGAGGCGCGAATTCTTCTTTTGCCGTTTCTTGTCGTAATCCTGCATGCCGATCGGGTCCGCGAGATCAATCTGGAGCGCGTCGTACATGTTCTTACCGGTCAACTTCTCGAAGGCCGTGCCAGCAGCGTTGAAGTCCCAACCGTTGTAATAGAAGAAGGAGCCGGGATACTGGGATCCTCGCGCGGGAGGGTGGTCCGTGGGGTCGGGATCGGGCGCTCCTTCCGGCAGATAAACTCCGGAGGGCGACATGAGAAGCATCTCCAGGGTGGCGGCCTCCTCGCGCGGGAGGAACTTCTGCACGTCTTCCAATCCAAGGTCCTTCACTTTATTTTGCAGGTCGATGGTGCCGTTGGCAACGTACTTGCCATACATCATGCCGAGGATGCTCTTCCGCACCGATGCCACTTTGCTGACGTACCTCAGATCTCCGTATTCAAACAAGATGCGGCCGCCGACAGAGACCAACATACTTGTGGTCGCTTGGGTCTTCAGCCAGCCGCGAAGTGCCTCAAGTTTTGTGGAAGAATAACCGATTGATTCAGGTATGGCGACTCGTTCCCAATCTGCACCGGGAAACACTGGCTTGTCCTTTTCGTCAGAATAGGCCTTAGTGGAGCACGCAGCCCAACAGGCAGCCACCAGGATGGCCAGTCGAGGAAAGGCGGTCATGTGGGATTCATCATACCCACCCGCCGAACCGTGGCTCTTCAAGGCCTGACTTCTGACTTCTGGTTCGCTACAATTCAGCATGGCCTGGAGTATTGTTCCGCTTCTCCTTCTCCTTTTATCCCTGACCCAAGCACAGACCACGCGTCCGATGACATTCCGTGACGTCGTCGAGATACGGAGCGCCACCGAGGCCGATGTCGGCAAAGACGGCAAATGGATGGTCTACACGCTCATCACTCCAGACTGGAGGGCCGGCCAGGCATACACCGACATCTATCTGGTCTCCGTCGAGCAGGGTGTCTCCTTGGCCAGACAGCTCACCTTCACAAAGAGCAAGAATGAACGTTCACCGCGATGGTCCGCCGATGGACGGTTTATCTTCTTTCTTTCCGATCGCGATGCCCCCACCGCAGCGGCTACGCAGCGTCAGCTTTATATCATCCGTCCGGACGGAGGCGAAGCCCGCAAGCTCACAGAAACAAGGGATGGAGTGACGTCGTTCGAACTGAGCGGCGACGGACGCTGGCTTGCGTTTCTTGCGGGAAGGGAGGAGGAGAGGCAGGTGTGGCTGCTCGATGTTGGCAAGATCGAGACGGCGCAACCTGTCCAGATCAAGCACGAGACTCCGGTGACATCCATCGAGTTTTCGCCGGGCTCCAAACGGCTTTACGCCGTCGCGCGCGATTCTGCCAATAAAGACAATCGAACCCGGATGGAGAAGAAATTCACCGCGCGGATCCGTAACGAGGTCCAACCCCTGTCCCACCTATGGGCCATCGACCTCAACACGGAGATACGTGAGCCAAAGCGTATCACCAGTGGCGATCAGTACAGCGTCGCGGGCATCAGTCTTTCAAAGGACGGTAGATTCATCGCCTTTCGCGGAGACGCGCCGGACCGATATAAGCGCAATGTGACCGAAGCACCCAGCTATTCAGATCTGTACATCCTGGAGACCGCTTCCAATCGCGTTCAACGGCTCACCCAAAACAACGATATCGGTGAGAGTAACCCGGCGTTTTCTCCGGACAGCCGCTGGATGGTTTTTGCAGCGTCGGATGATTTCGGCTTTTTCCGAAACACGCGCGTATATCTGGGAGCGGCCGGAAGCGGCCCGGACAGCCTCCGGAAATTGGGGTCCGACTTTGATGGGGACGTTCGCGCCGATTTCTGGTCGCGCGATGGAAAGACGATCTACTTCAACGCAGGGCTTGGCGCCACACGGCAACTGATGTCGCTATCGCTGGAATCGGGCAAGGTCATGCCCGTGTCGGAATTGAAGGGCTCCCTGCGCGTGACCGAGGACGAAGACTCTGGCGTCCTATTGCTCGCCTATTCGGACCCGGTTTCGCCCACCGATTACTACACCACCGCCGCTGTGGACGACATAGCGCATCGATCCAAGTGGCGCCGGCTGACCGATGCCAACCCGCAAGTCCGCGCGATGGCCCTAGGAGAAACCGAAGCGATTCAATGGAAATCCACCGACGGCCGTACGATCGAGGGCGTGCTCACCAAGCCCATCGGCTACGAGTCGGGCAAGCGCTATCCGCTGATCGTCAACATTCACGGCGGACCGGCTGGCGCCGACGTGTTGAGCTTCTATGCCAGCGATGGCGACTATCAGCACGTGTTTGCGACCGCGGGTTATGCCACGCTCCAGCCCAACTACCGCGGCTCGGTCAACTATGGCGAGCGCCACAAAATGGAGACTTCCGGCGATTACTTCCGCCTCGGCTTCGACGACATCATGACCGGCGTCGATCATCTGATCAAGACGGGCCTTGCGGATCCCGATAAGCTGGGCGCCATGGGGTGGAGCGCCGGAGGACACTACTCGAACTGGATTCTCACTCACACCAATCGCTTCAAAGCAATCTCCTCAGGGGCTGGCGCTGTCAATTGGCTCTCGATGTACGCTCAAAGCGACGTGCAACGCAACCGGGAGTTCTACTTTGGCGGAATTCCCTACGATCGCCCCGAAGCGCTGTGGGACATGTCCCCACTCAAGTACATCAAGAACGCCCGCACTCCGACCCTGATCCACTGCGTCGACGGAGATCCGCGCGTGCCGCGGCCGCAAAGCGACGAGTTGCACATGGCGTTGAAGAAACTGGGCGTGCCGACCGAGTACATCGTCTATCCCGGCAATACTCACGGGATTCCCGACATGCGCAACAAAATGGTCAAGATGGTGTCCGAGTTCGCGTGGTTTGAAAAGTATATTCGCGGCAAGGACAAGTGGTTCGAGTGGGGGGATGTCCTGGCAACACTCCCCGGCAATTAGTGGCGCCTTCAAGGGTGGCTTCCTGCTTTGACTCGAACGCCCCCAAATCTGCTCGCCCGCGCACTACTCTGTCGATCTTTTCCCTATGCTTTTGATATTCCATCTTGACCGCATGGATTTCAGAAACCGGGAGGGAAGATCCACCGCGGCATCGACGACCGGTGATCCTGATTGCGGGCGGAACTCCTCCTCGGACTCTGCCACAAATCCAGGCGAGTCTCCGGTGATAAAACTGTCCGTCCCGGTAATCGTGTCAAGCACAGCACCAAAGCTGCGATTCCATCCGGGCTTAACCCAGTTCTGTTCGAACTGCAGATTCCCGGTCTCATCGATCAGGGAGAGTGTATTTCCAGCGGCCGAGACGTAGAAGATGTTATTGGCGGCATGGCATCGCTCGTCATTGCTCGACAGGCGGAAGAGTGTGGTTCGGTCCGTTCGCGTGGAAACGACTGTGTTATGGAAAAAATATAGAGTCCCTTTGCGATACCTTGATTCGTCGCCATTGTCGCTGCCATAGTGGGCGAGCTGACGGGTTGCCGGCGCCCGCGGGCTCGATCAGGACATTGCCGTACACGAACGTGTTGCGATAGCTTTCGTGCTCCAAAATCACCGGCGAATTGGTTTCTACCAGATCCAGTTGGCGGTTTCCGCCTTCGATCCAGTTGTAGCGGACGACGAGTCCCGCGGAGCGGTCCTTGAGATTGTTGCCGTTGGCGCCCGGGCGCAACGGGCCGTAGCGGTTGAACTGGAAGGTAATGCCAAGCGCTTCGGTATAGCTGTTGTGCTCGAAGCCGCTGCCCACGATCCCATTGCCAAAGACATGGTTGGCCTCAACCAGCACATTGCGGGTGGGCGTGGCAGCAAGGGAGCCGGTAAACAACCCGTTGCCGCTATCGGAGAGAACGCAATTGCGAATCGTGAAGTGCTCGCCTTTTTCGATGTGGATGGAGGCCGCATTGCGGACGTATTCCCGTTGGGCGCCACTGTCGTCAGTGAAGAAATTCCCGGGCCGCGCCCCACGCAGATCCAGATTTTCGATAACGATGTGCTTTGGCATCAGATCGGCGGGAACGTTCGCTCCGCCAATCTTGATCAGGCTCCGCTCCTCGTTCGAATAGTTCAGCGGTTGCGCCGTGACGGCCCCGCCCGCGTCGATCACGGGCAATAGACCATCTTCGTTCGGCACGCCTCGAATCGTGATAGGCGCATCCTCGGCGCCTTGCCGGCAGACGACCCATTTTTCGCGATAGGGCTCAGCGCGCCAATGGATCAGGACAGTATCGCCTGGCTCAAGCGAGGCCCATGGCGCCTGGCCAATCCTCTCGAAGCTCTTGCCGGGACCAACCTCGTATTCGGCAGCCCAGGCGGTTGCCAACAGGAATACGGCGGTCCAATGCACGTCCTATTGTACTATTAATGTTTTCAATAAGATACGAGATGTGGTCCTGCCGGGCCCGAACTGTCGCTGATTTGACATTCCAACCCATAACCGATTGGATTAAAATAACGTCTGTTACTACGAGCGAAACACGCCAGCGCTTGTCCTTACTGGAGAAGCAAGGGTTAGTTCGCCGAGGGAAAGGTTGACCCATGCAACTACCGAAAACCAGCATCCCAGCTCCTCTTGCGATGCCGCCCACACCGCCAGCCCAGCAGTGGGAGCGCAGGCATGCGGAGCAGCCCAAGTCCCGCAAGGGCAGATGGGTCTTGCTTCTAGTTGCGATCGCTTTGGCTGTGGGTGCTTACGCGTACTATAAACAGGCGCAAGCCAAGAGCCAGCAAGCGGCAGCCGGGCCTGGAATGCGAACGCACACCGTGCGTGGAGGGCTGGTAGAGAGGATTCTTCGGGTCACGGGAACGACTGGCGCCGAGAAATTCAGTTCCTTACTGACGCCGCAAATGCGCGGTAGCCGGGGAGACCGCGGCAGAAGCGGCTCGTCCGGATTCGGTACGAGCATGCGGGGATCATCCGGTGATCGTGGTAGTAGTGGTGGCTCCCGCTCCTCAGGCGGTTCTTCCGGCGACCGCGGATCCTCCGGCGGAGGCAGTGGTAGCAGCGGTGGCTCTTCCGGCAGTTCCGGGTCATCCTCTTCTTCGACAACCGCATCGTCTCCGAGCGTCGAGTCGACTTCGAGCAGTTCCTCCAGTTCCTCCGCATCGGCGGGAGGCGGCGCATCCAATTCTCGGAGTGCCACTGCATTGCGCAGTTCTACCAGTCGTATCGCGACCCCAGCGCCTCGACCGCCGCAATCTTCGAGCCGAAGTTCACAGTCTTCGTCTTCGGTGATGGGATCCGAAGGTTTAGGGTCTTCCTCGAGTACTCTGCCGGGTGGCTCGCAGGGGCCAGGGTCTGTCGGCAGTTCGAGCCGCGGTCCGGGTGGCGGCGGCGGCGATTTCATGATGGTCTTGCAGGACGCCGCTAAGCCCGGTTCCCTGGTCAAGAAAGGCCACGTGGTAGCGGAATTCGACCGTCAATATATGATGACCCGGATCGATGATTATAAAGCCGGCGTGGTGCAGAATGAAGCGGCCTACAAAAAGCTGCTGGCCGAAATTGACGTCAACAAGAAGATGCATAACCAAGCCATCGCCAAGGCGGAGGCGGAGTTCGAGAAAGCCAACCTTGACATGAAGACGCTTCCAGTTCTGTCGGACATGGACTCCGAGCGCCGGCGGTTAGCCCTGGAGGAAGCCGAAGCCTACCTCAAGCAGGTTAGGGCGGAAGTCCGCCACGTGGATGCCGGCCAGGCGGCCGACAAGAAGATTGCCGATTTCGAGTTGCGGGAGTCGCAGCTCGAGCTGAGGCGTGCGGAAGCCAACGCAGCGCGGATGGAAGTGAAGGCTCCCATCGACGGGTTGGTGGTCATGCAGAACATGTTTCGGGGTTCCGAGTTCGACCAGATCAAAGTGGGTGACCAGTTATATCCAGGCATGATGTTCATGCAAATTGTCGATCCGAGCTCGATGGTGATCAACGCTTCGGTGAGCCAGGTGGACGTCGAGAAGCTGCGCATTGGGTTGAAAGCGAGAGTGCGGTTCGATGCGTTTCCTGGTCTGGAGTTGCCCGCACGGGTGTTCGCCATCGGCAGCGTCGCCAAGTCGAGCCGCTACCGGCCGGACTGGGTGAAGGACATTCCGGTGGCAGTGAAGATCGAGAAGATGGATCCACGCGTGATTCCGGACTTGAGTGTCAGCGTCGACATATTGCTCGAATCCGAGGAAGCGGAAGTCATGGCGCCACGCGAGGCCTTCTTCCAGGACTCGAGCGGGGGTGGTTCCAAACATTATGTGTACGTTCGCACCGTCGATGGAAACTGGCAGAAGCGCAACGTGGAAGTCGGACTGGTCGGCAACATGGCCGCAGTGATCAAAAGTGGTGTGAAACCCAATGAAGTGGTGGCTCTGGAGCCGCCGGGCACGGCCAATCCGACGCCGGTGCAGTCAGCGCGGAGTTAGGGTGAGCACCTGAGGAGAGTAGTTCGATGTCGAAAGATTTAAAACCGAAGCAGCGAATCGGGCAGGTCAAGAGAAGCGTCGCCCGGCGCCTGCTGACTTGGGTCGTGTTTCTGGCGGTAGCCGGCGGCGGCGCCTGGGCAGCCTATCGGTATACGGGCACCACTGTGGTCGAGATTCCGACCGCCAAGGTACGCAAGGGCGAGTTCACGATTCTGGTGAAGACCCGATCGGAGCTGCGCAGCAACAACTCCATGATACTGGCGGCGCCGCAGGTGCCGGACCCCAAGATCACCAAGCTGGCCGAATCGGGGAAGGCTGTGAACAAGGGCGACGTAGTCATCGAGTTTGACGCGGCACAGCAGGAGCAATATTACCTGGACCGGTCCACCAGCGTGCGGACCGTCGACAGTGAAATCGTTCAGATGCAGGCATCGCATCGGATCACCAACGAAATGGATGCGATGAACGAGATGACTTCCGGATACAATGTCAAGCGGGCGGAGCTCGAGGCTAGTAAGGCGGATGTGGTGAGCGAGATCGAAGGCGCCAAGAGCCGGATCGATGTGGGCATCTCGGAAGGCGAGCTGAATCAGGTGAAAGTGACCATCGGCTCGCACAAAGTTTCCCAAAACGCCGATCTGGAGCGGCTTCAGCAGAAGAAAGACAAAACTGTCCGCGATGTGGATCGCGCCAAAGGCTATCTCTCGAAGATGGTGATGCGCGCCCCGCAAGCGGGCATCGTAAATATCCTGCCGAATTTCCGTTCGCAAGGCTCGTTCGGTTCGACGCCGCCTCCCTTCCGCGAAGGCGACCGGGCCTGGACCGGCGCCGCGATCGCTGAGATTCCTGATCTCTCCTCCATGCGGATCGAGTTGAAACTGGATGAAGTGGACCGCGGGAAGCTTCAACTGGGCCAGAAGATCCGCGTCCGCGTGGATGCGATGCCCGAGAAAGAGTTGCTGGCCGAGCTCGACTGGATCAGCCCGATCGCCGCCGTGACCTGGCGCGGTATGGGGCTGACGGAAAAGACATTCCCGGCGCGCGCCACTTTGAAGACCCTCGATCCCCGATTGCGGCCCGGCATGAGCGCGAGCGCCGAGGTTTTGATCGAATCCCAGCCCAACGTTCTGATGATCCCGCTGCGAGCCAGTTTCATTCACAGGGGCAAGCCTGCCGTCTACATTCAGCGCGGCGCCGGATACGACATCCGGCCGATTGAAGTCGGGAAGCGGAATGAAGGCGATCTGGTGGTCACATCGGGATTGAAGGAAGGCGAGACCATCTATCTGGAGAATCCGATCGAAGCCGCCAAGAGAGCCAAGAAGATCTAGTTTGGTCCAGACGTGGCGCACGCTTCAGCGTTCCGCCGTGGGCTTCAGCCTACGGTTCCTCACGGCGAGTTGAAACTCGCCGCAGCACGCTGGAGTTTGTACTACGTCAAACTGCAGAAGAAGAGAGAGTCATGAAAAAGATATTGTTCCGATTGGTGATGGTGTTGCTCCTCGCGGCCGGAGCGTGGGGGGGGTACACTGCCTACAAGAAGATCCCTCAGCAGCAGCAGACGGCTATTCCGACCGCCAAGGTGCGCCAGGGCGACGTGATCGTGAAAAGCTTTGCGCGAGGCGAATTGCGCGCCGTGCGCTCGGCCACACTGACCGCCCCCAACCTGTTCGGCACGGTGCAGGTGACCAAGCTGGCGTCGCTGGGTTCATTTGGACGTGAAAAGGACCTCGTCGCCGAGTTCGATGATTCCGAACTGCTGTCGCGGATCGAGGAAAAGCAGCTCGAGCTCGACCAGCTCGATGAGCAGGTCAAGAAGGCTCAGGCCGACCTGGCGATCCGTGAAAACCAGGATCAGGTCGAGTTGCTGCGCGCGCGGTATTCGGTGCGGCGCGCCGAGCTCGAGGTCAAGAGGAATTCTCTGATTTCGGAGATTGACGCCAAGAAGAACGATCTTAGCCTGGAAGAGGCCAAGCGGCGCCTGACCCAGCTCGAGAGTGATATCAAGTCGCGTCGTGAGCAGGCCACCGCCGAGCTCAACGTGTTGCGCGAGCGGAAGAACAAGGCGATGGTCGAGATGAACCGCGAAAGATCGCGCCTCAGTTCCGTGAAATTGCTTTCTCCCATGAGCGGGCTGGTTTCCATCCGGCAAAACCGCAGTGGGTTCTTCTTCTCCGGCATGACGCCACCGGACATTCGGGAAGGCGATCAACTGCAGCCTGGGATGCCTGTGGCCGACATTCTCGACTTGAGTGAGCTCGAGATTGCGGCGCGCATCGGCGAGCTCGACCGCGCCAATCTCAAGGAAGGCCAGGATGTGCTCGTCCGGCTGGACGCCGTCGGCGGTCACGAGCTGCATGGAAAGGTCAAGTCGATGAGCACCACGGCTACCTCGAACGTGTTTTCGAGCGATCCGGCCAAGAAGTTCGACGTGGTTTTCTCGCTGGACATGCGGGAGCTGCTCAAAGCAGTCGGCGCCAAGCCGGATCAGGTGGAGCGTATCCTGGCGACGTCCGAAGCGAACCGCAAGAAAGCGCCGGTTGGAGGCCCGCCGATGATGGGTATGTTTCCGGGAATGGGCAGCGGCGGTGGCGGCCCGATGATGATCGCCGGCGGACCCGGTGGTGGTGGCGGTGGATTCGGCGGCGGAGCTCCCGGAGGGGCTCCTGCTGGCCCTGGAGGTAGCGCCACAGGCGGACCCGGTGGCGGCGGTCCCCGCATGTTCGCATTGCAGGCTCCCGGCGGCGCAGGGGTAGGCGGCGGTGGCGGAATGTCAGCGGAGCAACAGCAGAAAATGCGCGAGATCATGCAGAAGGTCTCGGGCGGCAAAAATATCCAGGAAATGAGTTCGGAAGAGCGCTCTCAAATGTTCGCCAAGGTGCGGGAGGAGATGCAGAAGGCAGGCGTCACTCCGCCATCCCGTGGCGACTCCAAGGGTGGCGAGCGAAAGGGAGGGGAGCGCAAAGGTGGCGAGACTAAAGGTGGCGAGGCCGGTGAACCCGCGGTAGCCGCGGAAGGCGGCCGCCGCGGCGGAGGTGGAGAAGGTGGCGGACGCCGGGGAGGTCAGGCCGGGCCCGGTGGTCAGGCGGGGCCCGGTGGTCCGATGGGAATGATGGGGATGGGCGGCGGCGCCCAGCGGTTTAATCAGCAGGACCTGGACAATGCCAAGCTTCCTCCTCCACCGGAAGAGGACAGCAACATTGACGTCCTGCTCCGTCCCGGGTTGCTTGCCGATCTTGAAATCATCGTCGAAAAGATACCCAATGCTATCTATGTGCCTGCCCAGTCCGTCTTTCTAAAAGACGGTAAGTCTATCGTCTACATTCGCCAGGGAACCAAGCTCCTGGCGCGCGAAGTCAAGCCGCTGAAGCGCAGCGAGTCGCTGATGATCATCTCGGAAGGTCTGAAGGTGGGCGAGGACGTCGCCATTCAGGATCCTGAAGCCAAACCTGACCCGAAGAAGAAGGGCGCCGCGGGCGCTCCCGGCGGTGGGGGCGGCGGCGCGCCGATGATGCCGGCTGGAAAGAAAGGATAATTGGGATGGCGGTTTTTTCCGGCGTATTGCCCGAAATTCAGATGGGGCTTACCAGCCTCCTGGTGCACAAGCTGCGGAGCTTGTTGACGATGCTCGGGATGATTTTTGGAGTCGGAGCCGTGGTGGCGATGCTGTCGATCACGGCGGGCGCTCAGAAGAGCATTATCGAATCCATCGATATGCTCGGCGTCAACAACATCCTCATTGAAGCCAAGGAAGCCGTGGACCGCAACGAGCTCCAGGCGCGGCGCCAGATCTCTCCCGGTCTGACGTTCCGCGACTTCCGCGCGATCTCGGAGAATGTTCCAGGGCTGGCCGCGTTGACCCCGCGCAAGCGTTTCAAGCCACTGAAAGTTCTGCCAAAGACGGCCCAGGAGCCACCCACGCTCATTGGCGTCGAGCCCACCTATCTCGAGATCCAGAATCTGAAGATCGTCGAAGGGCGCTGGTTCACTGCGGAGGAGGATCGCGATTCGGTCCCCGTCTGCGTACTGGGCGAGACAGCCAAAGTGAATCTCCTCGGTTACGATCCCGCGGTAGGCAAATACGTCAAGATTAACGATACTTGGCTGCAGGTGATCGGCGTTCTCGCTTCGCAAGCCTCCGCCGACGCGGAAGTAGAAGGTTTGGAAGTCCTCAACCGGAATAACCTCGTGATTTCGCCGCTCAACACCGTGATGCGGCGATTTGAGGACAACAACAGCTACCTTAAGGATGAGATCGACGGCATCTACATCAAGGTGAACGATGGCACGGACTCGGTGGACACCGCCGGCGTCGTGAGCGCAATTCTGAACGCAACCCACAAGGACGCCGGCGATTATACCGTCGTCGTTCCCGCGGGCCTCCTCGAGCAGAAGCAGCGCACGCTCAACATTTTCAATATCGTCATGATCTGTATCGCCGGCATTTCGCTTTTAGTGGGCGGTATCGGCATTATGAATATCATGCTTGCTACGGTGCTCGAGCGCACCCGAGAGATCGGCATTCGTCGCGCCATCGGGGCGCGGCAGGCCGATATTATCCGCCAGTTTCTTACGGAAGCGGTGTTGATCTCGATCCTCGGCGGGTCCATCGGTGTGGCGTTCGGCCTGATCCTTAGCTGGATCATCGGCACCGCCGCGGGATGGCCCACGGAAGTAACCTCCACCTCCATCATCGTCGCCTTTTCCGTATCCGTTGGCATTGGCCTCGTGTTCGGGATCTATCCCGCCATGCAGGCAGCCAAGCTGGACCCGATCGAGGCGATCCGTTACGAGTAATTTTCGAATGACTACCCGAACTCTCCGGTTTCTTATCCTTTGCTCTCTCTCTGGCGCCCTGTCCGCGCAGGACTTATTGCCGACGCCGCGGTTTCCCGACGCAAGCTATTTCCGGCAGACCTTCAACCGCGAAATACCGAAGGTCGACTTGCTCCCTCCGGCGCGGTTGCAGGACTTCGTGGCCAATGGCAAGCTCGAGCTGTCGCTTCGCTCCTATATCGATCTGGTGCTGGCAAACAACACCGAAATGCAAGTCACGCGCCTCTCGGTGGAAACGTTCCGCAATAACATTACGCGCGCGTTTGGACGTTTTGACCCGGTGGTGACCACGTCGTTCACGGCTACTCGGGACACTCAGCAATCCACCAGCGTGCTGGAAGGCGCGACTAACCCCAGCTCGCTGAGCCAACCATTCCGGTTCTCCTACGATCAACTGCTCGACTCCGGCACGCGCTATTCGGTCGGCTTCAATGCCCTTAAATCCTCCTCCAACAATGCTTTTGCGACCTTCAATCCAGCCATCACTTCGAATTTCCAGATCAATTTCACCCAGCCCCTGCTGCGAGACCGGGGCCGCTACATCAACCGGCTCCAGATCGCCGTCGCCCGCAGCCGCTTCCGTCAGAGCGAGTACAACACGCAGGACAACCTTTTGCGGCTCCTGCAATTTGCCGAGACCGCCTATTGGAACGTAATCGACGCTCGCGAGTCTCTGCGAGTGCAGGAAGGCGGATTGAAAGTGGCCAGCGAGATCCTGGAGCGGAACAAGAAAGAACTCCAGTTGGGCGCAATTTCCGCCCTTGATATTTTCCAGCCTCAGCAATCCTACGCCACTCAGGAAGTGGCGGTCACCACCGCTCGCTACCGCCTCCAGCAAACCGAAGATGCCCTCCGGCGGCAAATTGGAGCCGATCTGGATCCTTCTTTCCGCAACATGCCGATCGAGTTGACCGAATCAGTGCTTCCTCCCACGGATGATCGTCCACTGGACCGGGAAGCCCACGTTGAATTGGCATACCGTCATAGACCCGATCTCAAGTCCACGCTTCAGGCGCTTGACATCGACGATCTCACCTACAAGCAAGCCCAAAATCGCTTGCTGCCGGATTTCGCGCTTACAGGCACTTACAACTCCAAAGGACTGGGCGGAAACTTTATCCCCCGCACCAACGATCTCGGCACTGGCGTTCGTCTCACCAATCAGTTGATCCCGGGCGGCCTCGGCGACGCACTTGAGAATGTCTTTGCGTTCCGGTTTCCCACTTACACCATGGGCATCACGTTGCGGCTGCCGCTCCGCGACCGTGCTGCGCAGGCGGATCTCGCTGATGCGACAGTTAATAAGCGACTCAATGCCCTGCGCGCCCGTTCGGCTGAACAGACCATCCGCCAGGACGTCCTTAATGCTGTCACTGACGTCGAATCCGCCCGGGCCAGCGTCCGGCTAGCGGGAGTCGCCCTCGACTTTGCTCAAAAGCGTCTGGACGCCGAGAACAAGAAGTATGAGTTAGGCCTTCTCACGATCTTCTTCCTCGTTCAGGCACAGCAGGACCTGGTTCGAGCGCAGGCCGATCTTGTCTCCAATTCGGTCCGTTACCGGCGCTCTCAGCTCAACCTGCTCCGCATGACCGGGACCTTGCTCGAAGAACGCGGCGTCGCGCTACAGTAGCCCGTTTGCAGCCGGGAAGAGCGCAGATCATCCCCCAGTACGTTCAGTGCCGCTTGAAGAACTGTATATCGCGTTCGTGCTGTTCCGCTGCCTCCCTGCTCTTGAAAGTGCCAAGATTGCGGCGTAGGCCGGTCTTCGGATTCTTCTTTCTGGAGTACAGCCGGTATTCTCCGGATTTCAGTTTTCGGATCATGGCTTTCCTTCTCCTCGGCGCGGGACTTTTCTCTCACGACGGATCCGATTCGAAAGCAGAGCTTTCGCCCGTTCCAATTCAGCGCGCCGATCCGGGCTCAGTCCCCTTCCGGCGCGGTTGATGAAATAGGTGAGCATCCGCAAACCGGAGACCGGGCCTTTCGGGGAAACCCTCTTCGACGCGAGTATTCTTGCAATCACCGGCGCCTTCTCGGTGAACAGGCCGTCGGGAGGATGTGTGGAGTCGGTCTTGACCTTTGCGACCCACCTGTTCACTTTACGAACCGGCATGTTTCGCCCTCCGGAAGTTAAGGCGGGCGCCGCCTTAAAGGACCGCCGCAAGCGCGTCGAGCATCTTGGCCCAGGCGGCCTCGGTGCGGCTCGCGTAGTCTGCCCAGTTCGGGTGCAATTCGTGGGTTAAGCTAAGCTCGCACCCTGTCTCGGACGGAACGATTTCGACAATTATGCGGGAAGTATCGGGCAAGTCCTCCCGAACCGCCCAGGTGAATACGAGGCGGCGCGGCCGGACGATTTCGATATATTCCCCCACGTGGTCGACTTCGTTGCCTTGACGGCGCACAACGAAAGAGAACGAGCCTCCCACGCGCGGGGCGGCCGTAAGGCGCACGACTTCTTCGTCGCGGACGCCCGGACCGAACATCCATTTGTTGATCATCTCAGGGTCAAGCCAGGCATCGAAGACACGCTCGGCCCTGGCTGTAAAGCGGCGAGTGACTCGCACTTTGACAGGCGATTCAACATTCATCGGGATTATCCCCTTCCCGCGCGCGTCCGTGCGGCCTTTCGCGCTGCGCTTCTAAGCCCCGCTGTCCCTTTCGTACGGACTGCTTTCTGGGCAGCGCGACTTCGGCTCGCCGCGCCGCGGCGTTCGGCGCTGGCGTGGGCTTGGCGAGACAGCGCCGTGTGGGACGCAGCCTGCCTGCCTTCGCGCTTCAGGGCCGTTGTAATCGCACGCGATCTCTTCGGCGAAGGCGTCCGCTCTGGTGCTCTCTGCCCCTTGGTATAGTCGCGCGCCGCTTGCTTCCGAGTTCTCTCCGAGGCGCTGCCCTTCGGCGGCGGTGGCAATTTCACTCCAGCGCGCCTGGCTTTTGAAAGCCCAATCGCGATGGCCTGCTTTGCGGAACGAGCTCCATGCTTGCCCTCCCGGACATGCTTGATCTCTTCATGAACGAATTTTCCAGCCTGAGTCGAGGGTGCTTTGCCCTGACGTGCATCCTTTCGAGCTCGCTCACGCGTCTTCTTTTCAGGCATACAAGTCTCCTGCCTCAGATCTGTGCAATTTCGTTTCCATACCGGCGGCCACTCCTCTGGTCGTGGCTCGGAAACTAGCTCCGGAGGACGCATTTCTCGTAGAGATCTGGAAATACTCCTTCTGCGCCGTACTTTTGCCGCAGCTCCCGGTAACGCTCGCGATCGTAGATGCTCCAGAACGTGGCTTCATCATAGTAAGAGCTCGAATACAGTGCCTTCATGCCGTGCAGCTCCAAAGCCTTGGTTTCGACTCTTCGATTGAAATACCCGTTCTCGCGACTGGTTGGAAGAGTGTCCCAAAATCCGAAGTTGATATACAGCTTGTCCGGCGCCAACGGACTGAGCACATACCTGCGAGTGGACTCGAAAGTCCGGAACGGACATACCCACACCGGTAGGATGCCGATTTCAGAGAGCAGGAAGCGGAAGAACTCCGGTGCGTGCTCGATCGGGATGTCGACGTCCTGGATCACGGATTCGGTCGAATGCGAATCGGGCAACAGCCTGTGGGAGAGCAATCTGAGACGCTGATAGGTCCGTGAATGGAGGGCCCACTTCGCGAACAGGCGAATGGCAGGATTCTGAACGCCGAAATGCTTCGAACACCAGAACCAATCGGTGTCCCAACGCCAGATGTAGCCTTTAGAAGTAAGCCAATCCTTCGATTTCCGCTGGATCGACTGGTAGTAGATGTTCATGTAGCTGTAGTCGCTCGCGCCCGGAGCTTCATCGATGAGAGCACCTCGCGTTATATACATCTGGTGGCCGTCAAAGATGGTTCCGTCGAGATAATCCGCTGTGGTCCGCGAGCATAGTTCTCCGATTTCGCCGAAGTAATGTTGTGGGTCGCGGAATGGTTTATGGGTCACACGAACGTAGCGCTTCGCGGGGATGAGCCGGACGGCGAGGCGAAGTATGTATCCCAACGTGCCATACGAATTGGGGAATCCGAAGAAGAGGTCGCTGTTGTTGTTCCGCGAGCAGACCACGATCCGCCCGTCTCCAAGGAGCACCTCCATCTCCTCCACCGTCTCATGCACCAGACCGAATTTGAAGGACGACGACTCGATCCCGAGGCCGCTGACCGCGCCGCCGGCTGTAATTGTTTTTAGTTGCGGCACTACGGCGGGCAAGAGATCGTATTGGAGCGTCTCGTCCACCAGGTCCTCGTATGTGGTTGCGCCTTCCACGTTGGCGACCAGCCGTTCCCGGTCGACGGACAGAACGCGATTCAGTCGCCGCATGTCGAGGCGGCTCTTGCTTACCACATTGGGGCGGCGAAACAGGTTGGATGCCGGCTTTTTGATACCGATTCGCGCGCCCATCAGCCGTGCGGCCGCAAGCTCGGAAGCAAGCTTGGTGCACTCGGCCGCGTGATCAGTCGCTGCGGACATACTGGACCTGACTCAGCGGACGGGCTTGTAGGAAGCAATGTCCCCTTTCGAGAGAACGATTTGCCAGAGCTGTAATCTGCGCGCGCGGAAGCCGCCCGCACATGCCATCAGATAATACTTCCACATGCGATAGAAGCGGGCGCCATATTTCACGCGGAGACCGGGCCAGGCCCGCTCTAGATTCTCCCACCAGCAGAGAAGTGTTTTATCGTAGTCGGGCCCAAAATTGTGCCAATCTTCGACTACCCAGAGACCTTCCATCGCTTGCCCCAATTGCGCGACGGACGGAAGGGTGCCGTTGGGGAAGATATACTTGTCGATCCAGGGATCGGTGTGAGGGAATGACTGGTTTGTTCCAATGGTGTGTAACAGGAACAAACCGCCGTCTCTCAACCGCCCGTGCGCCAGATCTAGGAAGGTACGGTAGTTTCTGGGCCCAACGTGCTCGCAGAGTCCCACCGAGACAACCCGGTCGAACTGCTGTGGTTCACCGGCGGCTTCGCGGTAATCCTTTTCTTCAAACCGGACCGGCAACCCTTTGCATAATTCCTTTCCGAAGGCGACCTGCTCGTGAGAGATGTTGTAGCTGACGACTTCACAGCCGAAATTCCTCGCCATGAACCTCGCGAGGGTCCCAAAGCCACCTCCGAGCTCGAGGACCTTGCTCCCTGGAGAGAGTTCTAGCTTCCGCGCAATCAGGCACATCTTGCTTTCTTGCGCTTCATCGAGGGTAGTTGCATCGGGCCAATACCCGCAGGTGTACTGCATGTTCTTATCGAGCATCGCCTGGTAGAGATCATTACCAAGATCATAGTGGTCCTGAGCGACCTGCCGGGCGCGCGAGCTGGCCTGAAGGTTCAGGATTCTTGCTTTTAGCGCGAGCAGGATGGCGCCCCAGCCGCCAACTTTCGTATACAACTCAGCGCGTTGAATCCGTGTGAAGAACTCGTCCAGCCTTTCGACGTTCCACCATCCGTCCATGTACGATTCCCCAAGTCCGATACTGCCCTCCGCCAAGACCCGGCGGAAGAACCGCTCGTCTTGCACCCGCAAATCCCAAGCCCGAGGCCCATTGATCCTCACTCCCGCAAGGGCGAGAATCTCAGCCACTTTCCGGGCGGCCGCGGAAGCCGGAGCCGGTGACGGACGCGCGGTGCGGGTGTGCCCGAAGCGTTGCCAATTCTCTAGAGTGCCCGTCTGTCGCATTTCATTCGCGCTCACAGGGCCATGATGCACGTGGTGTGCCATTCATTCAAACATTCTTAATCTTAAATGTTTGAGTAATGGCTTTAATGGCGGCTACAAGGGAAAACCCTAGGGAAGAGTTAGAGAAACCGGATCGCGTGCGGACACGTTGACCAGATGCGCGCAAGGGCAGGTGCCTGTTTCCGCCACGTTCGCCTCCCTCCTGCGATAGAATAGCCCTGTTTGGGCCGCATACGCGTTCTTTCCGACCTCGTCGCCAACAAGATCGCCGCGGGTGAAGTGGTCGAGCGGCCGGCTTCGGTCGTCAAGGAGCTCCTCGAAAACTCACTCGACGCAGGATCCATGCGGGTCCGCATCGAGGTCGAATCCGGCGGGCGTCGTCTGATTCGGCTTACCGATGACGGCTGCGGCATGCTGCGGGATGACGCCTTGCTCGCCTTCGAGCGTCACGCCACGTCGAAACTTTCCGACATCAAGGACCTGCTCTCCATCGCGACCCTTGGTTTTCGCGGTGAGGCCTTACCGTCCATCGCCTCGGTGTCGCGTCTGACATTGGAAACCCGATCTCCGGACGAAACCACCGGCACGATGGTCGAGATCGCCGGCGGCCGGATACTGAAGTGCGAGGAGGCCGGCCTCGCTTGCGGCACCGTTATCACAGTCCGCGACCTTTTCTTCAACGTTCCGGCTCGTAAGAAGTTTCTACGCTCGGATCAAACGGAACTGGCCCACATCGCCTCGCTCGCCACACACTACTCGCTCGCCTATCCGGACCGGTCCTTCGAGTTGCGCCACAACAACACCGAGCTCTTGAGCGTGACGCCGGTTTCCGTTCTCCGCGAGCGCGTCTACCAGGTGTTCGGCTCCCAGACGATGGACGACCTGGTCGACCTCGGGGAACGAACGCAAGAGGCGCCGGGCGATGATGATGATCCCAATGCCGCGCCGCGCCGCTTTTCCTTGAAAGGGTTCGTTTCCCGCCCGCAAGTGCAGAAGCTCAACCGCAACTCAATCTTTCTGTTCGTCAACGGGCGCCTCATCCGCGACCGCCTGCTGCTGCACGCACTCAGCTCCGGCTATCTGAACATTATTCCAGGCGGGACGTATCCATTCGCGCTATTGTTTCTCGAATGCCCGCCCGAGGACGTGGACGTGAACGTCCACCCCTCTAAAACCGAAGTGCGGTTCCGCCGCGGCACGTTCGTGCATGACTTTGTCCGCGACGCTCTGCGCGAAGCGCTCACGGCCGCGAGGCCCGTTTCCACGGTGCCCATCTCGCCACCTTCCGCTGCAGCCCGCTTGCCCTATTCCGAGTTCACGCAGAGGATCGAGAATCAAGACTATTCCGATGCTCCCGCGGCGGCGCAGACTCTGCCTGATTTCACGATGCGTCCCCAGACCGGTTTTTCACCAACCCGGCTGGATTTTGATCCGCCGGCCGCGCCACCGCCGCCAGGGCGGACCCGGATGCCCGAGACGCACGGACCTCTGCCGCCCGGTCTCGTACCCGATCCTTCGACTAGTCTCGAGGCGCTGCACGACCTGCGGCCGATCGGCCAGCTTCATGACAGCTTCATCATCGCCGCAGGCCGCGACGGCTTGTGGATCATTGACCAGCACGTGGCCCACGAGCGGATTCTGTTTGAAAAAGTCCTGTTCCAGATGGCGGAAGGGCGCGTGGAGAAACAGAGTCTCCTGCTGCCGATTCTGCTCGAGCTGTCGGCGGCGCAGCAGGTAGAGTATGGGCGGGTGGCCTCGGATCTTGAATCCATCGGCTTCGAAATTGAGCCATTCGGCCCGCGCACGCTCGCCGTCAAAGCCGCACCAGGCGACGTCAGTGCGGCGGAGGTAGAAAAACTCCTGTTTGAAATTCTCGAAATCGCGGAGCAGGAATACCGGAATACGTCGATCGACGAGATCCGCCGGCAGATGGCCGCCTCGATCGCCTGCCGTGCGGCGATCAAGATCAACACACCGCTCGACGGGGTGCGGATGCAGTGGCTGCTGTCGGAGCTCGCTGCCACCGAGTTCCCCATGTCCTGTCCGCACGGTCGGCCGATAGCGTTGCGTTACGGAACCCGCGACATCCTGCGCGGATTCCACCGGATCTGAGTGGGGCAGCCTTGTACGTCGCTTGTACCCGTGGGCCGAGATCACCTGCTTGTGGCGGACGTCGAACCGGCATCGGAGTTCATAGATGACCTCCGGAAGTAACGTTTACACGTACCCGGTGTGGGCAGCCCGAGGGGCCGCCGCAGGTCGAGGGCTTGCCCCACCCACCCTCACAGCCACTTCTTCAGCCAGCCATGGACTTCCTGGAAAAAATACCGGTTGTTCTCTCCCTTAAGAATCCAATGATTCTCATCCGGAAACACGATCAGCCGGCTCGGAATTTTCAGGCGCTGGAGCACGCTCCAGTTCTCGATGGTCTGGTTCAGCGGCACGCGATAGTCGAGCTCGCCCACGGTCAACAGCATCGGTGTCTTGAACCGCGCCGCATACCGGATCGGATTCTGTTCCCGCCACACCTTGCCTTGCTCCCAAACCGGACCGCCGTTATTGACTTCCCGATGGTAGATAACGTCGCTCGTGCCCCACTGCGATTCCAGGTTGATCAGCCCGGCGTGTGAGTAGAGGCACTTGTACCGCGTGGTAGTGGCTTGCAGCCAGTTAGCCATGTGCCCGCCATAGCTCGCTCCCCCGGCCGCCACGCGCGATCCATCGAGGAACGGAAACTGCTTCAACGCTTCGTCCACTGCCTGATTGATTTCCTCGCCCGGTGTCTTCAGCGGATCGCCTTGAATGGCTTGGGCGAAGGACTCCCCAAAGCCGGTCGAGCCGGTATAGTTTGTGGTGAGAATCACATAGCCGGGAGACGCCAGGAAATGATAGTTCCACCGCGTGTGAAACTGATCGCGCGACATCGTGTGCGGTCCGCCGTGGATGAACACCACGAGAGGATACTTCTTGTTTGAGTCGAATCCCGGCGGCAGCGTGATCATGTTATGGATCTTCCTGCCACCCTTGGATGTGAACCAGAAGTGACGGACTGGCTGCCAGTCGATCTGCGAGGCTCGTTCGGTATTGAAGTTTGTGAGGCTCTTGTGCGCCTTGGCCGCCGGACTGATCCGTACCACCTCAAGCGGATTCACCGCGCTCTCCCAATTAGCGATAAGAATAGGCTCGGTCGCCTTCTCCGGAATCCTGAGATTCACATATGTCCCGAGACTCATCTCGAACGCTAGCTTCGCGGCTCCACCGGACGCCGGCATTGAGAACACCTTCTCGTGTCCGTGCTCTTCCGCCAGCGCGTAAAGCGTTTCCCCACCCGGGGTCACGCCGAAACTCGATACCGAGCGATCCAACTGGCTCGAGACAGGTTTCGCCGCGCCGCCGGTAGGCCAGGACCAGGCAACGATCCTGGACAGGCTGTATACCTTATCGCCAACCTTCTCATGAAGCGCATAAAGCACCTTTCCCGTGGGACCAAACTGCGGCTTCGAATAATAGCCCGTGCCTTCACTGATCTGCTTGTCACTGATTTGCTTAGCTGGGCCGCCGGAAACGGGAACCTCCCACAGGTGCGTCACGACGTCTGCATAGGCTGCCTGATTCCGGTTGGCCGTCGCAACGAACACGATCGATTGCCCACCGGGCGCCCAGACCGCCTGTAGCTCCGGTCCTGAGCTTTCCGTCACTCCGTAGAATCCCGGCTCGGCCGCCAGCTTCATCCCTTCCATCAGATCCCGCGCCTTTGCATCGGGGCTCACTTCCTGGACGAACAGATGCGGGCGCTTCTCGTCCAGCCACTTGTCCCAGTTCCGGATCGGAAAAAAATCATATGAGCGCGCGTTGTATTTGCGCTTCTTGCGGTCATCCCCAATCGGATCGAAGTCAGCCTGGTAGAGCAGCAGCTTGCCGTCGGGACTGAACTGCGGCGACGAAGCGCCACCTGGTTGTTTTGTGATTCGCTGCGCTTCTCCACCCATGATGTCGAGCACATAGATTTGCGCGTCTTCATCTCCCTCGCGCTTCGACGAGAACGCGATCTTGCGGCTATCCGGGCTCCAGCTCACCCCGCTTTCGCTCGTCCGCGTTGTTGTCAATCGCCGGGAAGCCGAGGAACCGTCGGCCGGCACAATCCAGAGATCCGACACCACCTCCTTGGGCTCGTAAGCGGGCTCATTCACGGAAACAACTACCCACTTCCCATTGGGACTTGGCGCCGGCGCGCCGACGCGCTTCATAACCCAGACGTCTTCATGGGTGATGGGTCGGGTGGCGGCCGCGGCAAAGCATACGGAGACCAGGGCAAAGCAAGCGAGTCTCATATATATATGAGAGTAGCTCTATACTGCTCGAGCTGTAACGATCGTGCGGTACAATGATCCCTTTTGGGCCATACATGAGCAACATCATTGTCCTGGGCGCCCAGTGGGGGGATGAGGGCAAAGGCAAGATCGTCGACCTTTTCTCGGATCGTTTCGACATCATCGCGCGCTACCAGGGCGGACACAACGCGGGCCACACTGTGTTCATCGGCGACACAAAGTACATTCTCAAGCTGATTCCCAGCGGCATCCTGCGACCCGGCAAACTCGCTGTCATCGGCAACGGCGTCGTAATCGACCCGGCTGCGCTCCTCGAGGAAATCGAAACCCTCGAAAAAGCCGGCATCGACGTCCGCGGTCAGCTCGCCATCTCCAACCGCGCGCACGTCATTTTTCCTTTCCACCGCCTGGTTGAAAAAATTTCGGAAGCCCTTCCGGGACGCACGGCCATCGGGACAACCTCGCGTGGCATCGGCCCGAGCTACGAAGACAAGATCGGCCGCCGTGGCATCCGTATCGCCGATTTCATTGACCAGGATGCCTTTCCGACCCTGTATGCCCAGCTTCGCCTGGACAAACAGGCCCTTGCCAAAGCGTTTGGAGTTGACGGTGAAGACGAAGACGTGCTTACAAACTACCAGCACATCGCGGACCGCCTGCGACCGTTGGTCCGCGACACCGCCGCCCTTCTCCATCGAGCCATGCGCGACGGTAAGCGCATCCTTCTCGAAGGCGCCCAAGGCACGATGCTCGATATCGACCACGGCACCTACCCGTTTGTTACCAGCTCGAGTGCGGCGGCCGGGGGGGCCTGCACAGGAACCGGCATCCCACCCACCAGAATTGACGGCATCATCGGCGTCTCGAAGGCCTACATTACGCGCGTGGGAGGCGGTCCTTTTCCGTCGGAAGCCCTCGACGAGCGTGGCGACGCAATCCGAAAAGCAGGCAACGAGTTCGGTTCCGTCACCGGCCGCCCCAGGCGCTGCGGCTGGTTCGACGTTCCGCTGCTCAAGTACACCGCTGCGGTCAACGGGTTCGACAGCCTGATCCTTACCAAACTCGACGTGCTCGACCGTCTCGCCGACATTCCCGTCTGCACCTGTTATCACCTCGAAGGTAAGCCCGTAGAGGATATGCCCGCCCGCCAGGACGATCTGCAACGCGTCACTGCCGTCTACGAAACGCTGTCCGGCTGGCAAACCTCGACCCATGGCGTCTCGCGCTACAATGACCTTCCCGAAAAAGCCAAACAATATCTCCGCTTTATCGAACAAAGAACCGGCGTTGAAGTCGGCTGCGTTTCCACGGGTCCCGAGCGCACTCAAACCATGGTCCTGGCCGGCTCCCGCCTCGAGCGTCTCTTCAACTAACGTGCCGCGTGAAAGATCGATTTATGGCGCCGTGGCGCGAGCACTCATGCCTGCCGCGCCGGGACTCGTCCCGGCGCTTGGCTCAGAGGCAGAACACTAACGATGAACGTTCTTGTCACAGGTGGAGCTGGTTACATCGGCAGCCACACCGCCAAGGCTCTCGCCCGTGCAGGACACATTCCAATCGTCTACGACAGTCTGGAAACCGGCTACCGCGAGGCGGTGAAGTGGGGACCCCTTATCGAAGCCGATCTCGCCGACCGCAACCGCCTCGCCGAAGCCTTCGCCCTCCACCGGATCGACGCTGTGATCCACTTCGCTGCCTATATCGCCGTCGGCGAATCCGTGCAAAAACCAGAAAAATACTTTCGCAATAACGTCGGCGGCACTCTCTGTTTACTGGAGGCCATGCGCGACGCGGGCGTCCGTCACATCGTGTTCTCTTCCACCGCCGCGGTTTACGGTATGCCGGAGAAATCGCCTATCCCGGAAGAGCACGCTACCCATCCGATCAACCCTTACGGCGAATCGAAGCTGATGGTCGAAAACCTCCTCGACGCTTGCGGCGTCGTCTCAGCCAAGCTCCGATACTTCAATGCCGCGGGAGCCGATCTCGAGGGCGAAACCGGTGAGCGACACGACCCGGAAACCCATCTCATCCCGCTGGCGCTCGCGGCCGCCTCCGGCGATCGTCCATACCTGGAACTCTATGGGACTGACTACCTGACAGCCGACGGCACTGCTGTCCGCGACTACATCCATGTCACCGACCTCGCCGATGCCCACCTTCTCGCGCTCGGCCACATCCGTTCCGAAAATGCCTCAGTCATCTTGAATCTCGGCACCGGCGAAGGCGCGACCGTCCGCCAGGTGCTGCAGACGGTCGAATCGGTAACGGGCCGCAAGGTGCCCGTGGTCGAAAAACCTCGCCGCGCCGGGGATGCCGTCGAGCTCGTCGCCGACTCTCGCCGCGCCAGGCAACTCCTCCGCTGGACTCCGCAACACTCCTCTTTACAGGAAATAATCCAGACCGCCTGGGCTTGGTATGTCTGAGTCTGGTTGCTGAATTCCCCGACCGCGGGCCTGCGCCACGCTCAGGGATGGGATTCGGAAGCCTCCTTTGCGAGCTAAAGCTTGCTCCGCCTTCGGCCTGCCCGCCACGAAAGGAAAGCCGTAATCAGAAAAGCGAGCGAGGCAGTCAGCACGATCACGCCCGTCCAGTCACGTGGGAATGGCAATCGGTGTCGCTACCTGAAGCCTTAACCGCCAGATAGAGGACAAGAAAAGCGATGCGTCTTGGAGAAAATCCAAGTCGCATCTGGGTCTCCTGGGAACGGGAGGATTGTCTCACGTGGCGCCACGCCACCGGTCACACTCGTTATACGGGGGAAAGCGGTCGAATGGATGTGACGTGCGGACCGGAATCCGAGCAAATCGTGGTTTCTTCGTAGACACGCGAGCCGGCAAAGTGAGGGGCACCAGGCTGCCCTCGGCCTGCGGCCTCCCAGGCCGTCCCGCGTAAATGCCCTTTTGCCCGAAAATCAACGCTTGACCGTCTGAGAGACAGTAACACGTCAGGTTATAATCTCGGATGATTCTCATGCCCGAAGCACCGGAGATAAAGGTCGCACAGGTGATCGAGGAGGCCAGCCGGAAGCGGCAGACCTCTCCCGAAGACCTATTTTCTCTTGTTTACCGGGAATTGCGCCAGATCGCCAGGGCGTATATGCGGCGGGAGAGAGCTGATCACACATTGCAGGCGACCGCGCTGGTGCATGAGGCTTACCTCCGGTTGTTCGAAGGACAGGACCTTCAGTGGGAGAACCGGAGCCATCTGTTCTGCACCGTGACACGAGCAATGCGGAGAGTATTGGTGGATCACTCCCGCAAACATAAAGCGGAACGGCACGGCGGGGCACTGAAGAAAGTTGAGCTCAGTGAAGACGGCCCGGCCCTATATAAGGACTTGCCTCAACTTCTGGCGCTTGACGAGGCGCTCGAACGGCTGTCGAGTCTCAATCCCAGGCAGAGCCAGGTTGTGGACCTGCACTCGTTTGCGGGGCTGACGGAAGAAGAAGTGGCCGAAGTGCTGGGAGTCTCGCTAAGAACCGTGAAGAACGATTGGCGGTTCGCGAAGGCTTGGCTGAGGACTGAAATGGGAGCGGAAATCGATGACTCCGGAACGTCACGCGCGAGTGCAGCAGATCTTTGAGGCCGCTCTCGATCTCCCGGTCCAGGAACGGAACGCTTATCTGGACGAAGCTTGTGGCGGAGACGTGGAGCTGCGGTTGCACATCAAACGGCTGTTGCGGGCCACCGATGAAACCGCATCGGCTTGGTTCCCAGCGAAGGAAATCCCGGCCGAGTCCGTGAAGGTATGTCCGGTTTGCAACCGCTGCTTCGAGAGCGCGGTCGGGGTGTGCGACCGGGACGGAGCACGGCTGGACGCGGCTTTTCCCGGGTCGCTGCTCATCGATCGCAAATACCTGGTGGAGCGGCGGCTGGGGCGGGGTGGAATGGGGGCTGTTTATCTGGTTTTGCATACCGGCCTGAGAAAACGCTTCGCGCTGAAGCTGATTTTGACTGGCGGGTGGATGCCAGACTCGCTGCGGAAAAACTTTGAGCACGAGGCCCAGGCCCTCGGCCGGCTAAAGCATCCCCACATTGTCGATGTTACCGACTACGGAGTAGACCCCCGGGACGGCGGCCTTCCCTATCTGGTCATGGAATACCTGGAGGGAGCAACACTACGCGAGGCTCTGGAGAAGCGCCGTGTTGTCTCAGTTTCAGAGATGCTCGCGCTCTTGAGGCAGGTTGCGAAAGCCGTAGACTTCGCTCACAGCCAAAAGATCATTCATGGCGATCTAAAGCCGGCCAACTTGTTTCTGGTGCAGCAGGGAGAGACCCAATCCATCAAGGTGGTGGACTTTGGGTTGGCCCGGATGGGTCAGGCGCCGTCGGAACTGCCCGACGAACAACCGGTACAGTCGTCGAGCGATCATAGTACGGCAAGCGGCACGATTTGGGGAACTGCCGCCTACATGGCACCCGAATTGCTTCGCAGCGAAGCTCCCTCTCGTGCAAGCGATCTTTTTGCTTTAGGAGCGTTGTGGTACGAGGTTTTGACCGGAAAGTTGCCGTTTGGCGCGAACCTTATGGAAGTGGCCACCAGAATCCATGATCGGCCTGCCCGGCCATCATCGCAGAACCCGGCCTTACCGCCGGAGTTGGACGAGCCTCTCCTTGCCATGCTGGACGCCACAGCCGAAAATCGTCCGGCGAGTGCATCCGAGGCCGTCCGGTGGATCGAGCAGGCGTGGCTGAGCGCGCAGCAGCGGCACTGGCGTGCCCGCGAGATCCCGCCGCGCCTGGTATACGCCGGAATCATCGCTGTAGTTGCTCTGGTGGCGGCCGGACTGATCGCTGGCCTGCGGGTTGGCCAGGTTGCAGAACAACGGTCCACAGATGCTCGCTTTGCCGTGCTTCCCCAGCGCGCTCCCACCCAACGGCTTCTCTTGATCACCGTCGATGAAGCAGCGTTGGCAAACGACCCTCGCCCGCTGACGGAGTGGCACGCGAGCTTTGCCGATATGATCGAACGGCTGTTTTCGGCCGGCGCACGCGCGGTGGCGCTGGACTTGTTACTACCCACGAGCTGGAGCGGGTCTAAGGAGTTTGGCCGCGTGGTCTCTCAGTTTGGTGAGCGAATGGTCTTGGGGCTACTCTCCTCTCCGTCTGGCGAGGTGATCGGCTATGAATGTGTTGGACCGCTCACAGCCAATCTGCTCGGTCCGGAACGCTATTCCGCACTGTTCGGCTTTGTCAATCTCGAAGAGGATGAAGACGGGGCGATCCGGCGGGCGCGCCTCGAATATCGGGACCGCAGTGGTCAGCGGCGAGCCTCGTTTGCCGCGCGCGCCGCAGCAGTGGCGAACTTGATGCTGGCTGGAGAGCGATCCGGCGAAGCCCCCTTCCGGATCGATCTCTCGGTTCGACCAGCAGAAATCTCGAAAGTCTCGTGGAAGGAGATCGGTAACCGGTTGAACTCGACGCCCGATCTGGTTCGCGACCGCCTAGTAATCGTTGGAGCGGACTATCCGGGATCGGGCGATCATCACCGGCTTCCCGTCATCTTGAGTCCCGTGCCAGTACCGGGGGTCTTGGTTCATGGGCTCATCGTGGATACCATCGCGGCGAGTGCGCCGGTAAGAGACGCAAGTCTGCGCTGGTCTCTCCTGGCCGTCAGCCTGCCGTGCTTCGCTGCGGTGGCCCTGACATTATGCATCCCGCACCGACAGACGGGAATCCTACTCCTTGCGGCTCTGCTCCTCGGCTATTTTGCGGCGGCGTTCGGGTTGCTTCGATACGTGCGTCTGATGATTGCGCTGATCGGTCCGATGCTGGCCATCGCGCTGAGCGCAGCGCTGGCTTGGTTCTTGAAGATGCGCTTAGCTCCGTATCCGACGGGCGCCGGGGTGCTGGAAGAGGGGGTAACCTATGGAAGCCCGTGAAGTAGCGTATCTGTTTCTTCTCGTGGTGGCGCCTCCGGCTTCATTCTACGCGAAAGCGTACGGCAGCCAATCGGCGGCGGTGGTCGAATCCGTGTCCGGCATAGTGCGTGCCGGACCTCCGGGCGGTCCGGTCCGAGGCGTGAACAGCCTTGACTGGCTGGCCCCGGGTGAAGCGCTCGAAGTGGCTGCGAAGTCCTCTGTGACGCTGGTGCTGCTGAACGGATCCCGATACCGTCTGGGTGGCGCGGCGCGTGCTACAGTCACGGCCGGCTCTCTTCAGGGCGTTCGTGGACCAGTGGAGCTGCTGTCGAAACTTCCACCTCTTCCCAGCATTGCATCGATTGCCGGCGGCGTGGCGCGAGCATCCGGGGCGGTTCGCTTCCGGAACCCGTCGAAGATTGGCAGTTTCTATCCACGGGAAGGTGTAGTCGTCCTGCCCGACTTAGCGAGACTCAGCTTTTCGACAGTAGCGCGGGCCTCTATCTATCAGGTGGATCTTATCGATGAAGACGAGAATTCTCTGTTACGCCGCCGCACCGTCAATGGATCCGTCGAAGTCCCGCCGGGCGTATTGAGACCCGGGTCGCGCTACTCTTGGCGGGTCCGCGCGCTCGGTGACATCGGCGTCATCGCCGAGGCAGGCGCCGCCTTTTCTACGATCGGCGAAACGGAACTACAAGCGCGGGCGAACTTCGCCGATATGCTCCGGCAGGTGGCCGGTGGCGCTGCCGCGTTGGCGGTTCTCGGCGAGATCGACTTTCAGTTAGGGCTGATCGAGGAGGCCCGCCGCGAGTTTCAGGCAGCCCTCGAGTTGCAGCCGGGCGACCTGCAGTACCGGAGTGCTCTCCAGCGCGTCGAGGCGGCGCTCCGGGGCGCGCCTCAAAAATAATCGCCAGACGCCTGCCCCTTTTCGGTTGTGATTTCGCACCCCCCGTTGAAGGCAGTTAAGTGCCACTCAACAAAGGAGCCCGACAATGAACAACCGATTGATCTTCTCGATTCTGACCGTAGTTGCGCTGGCTGGCCATGCGCAGGATCTCCGGTCCAAGCAAAACACCAAAGAAATCACCCATCACGCTAAGGCCAGCATGGCCGTCGAGGACGGCTTGAAGGGTTCGCATGCGCGGAAGGCTGTGCGGCAGGATTCTGGTACGCCCGAATTCCCCATGTTCGAAGAGGAGGTGAAAAAGGGCGGCCCGGACGAAATCGTGAGCCGTGCGGCTTCGGCTGAAAGCGAAGCCGAGACCGCGATCGAGATGCGTGCTCCCCGGTTTGCCACGTTCGAATCCGCCGATGCGAACACTGTAGTCAATGACCCGAAGTGGAAGATGGCCTCGCGAGCGGCCGGTATGTCCGTTAACACCGCCGACACAACCGGCATCGTCATGTACGATCCCCGAGCGCACATGATCCGGCCGGTCAACGCCGCTACGCTGTCCCCAATGACCACCTTCGAATGGACCGCTGGCGATCGCGTGTCCCAGTACTTTCTCTGGATCGGCAGTTGTCAGGACTGCACCGATCTGCTGGAAGAAAGCCAGGGCCGCCGCCTCACGCGGACCGTTCACCTTCCGATCGACGGCCGCCTCATTTACGTGACCCTGTTCTCCCAAATCAACGGAGACTGGTACTGGATCGACTATCAATATCGCGCCTGGAAGAACCAGCCCGTTCCATCTCGCATGATTTCACCGTCCAACGGGAGCACGCTGAATGAAACAGAGACATTCGCCTGGGATCTTGGGCAAGGTGTGGATCAGATCTGGCTACGGATCGGTACCTGTGAAGGCTGCCGGGACATTCTGGATGAGAACCAAGGGCTGCACACGCGGCGCACAATAAGAATCCCGCTCACAGGCGGCAGGATTTACGTGCGACTGTTCTCCCGTATTGGCGGTGATTGGTGGTATGACACATACGATTACCAGGCCCCGTCGACGTGCCGCGCGGCCCGCACTGTTCGGGTCAACATCATAAATCACTTGGCTTACCCGGTGAATGTCTCGGTTAACGGCCGAGTGTTGGGTAGCGCCCCCGCCTTTGAAACGGCGGGAGCCAACGTCGAGGTCTGCAGTCTGACGCTTTCGTACAGCGTGGTTCAGCCGACTCTAGGTGGCCGAACGCTGGGTGATCCGATGGGCGGCGTGTTCAATACCATCGACAACCCGATCGGCACCTATAACTTCCCGGTGGACAACATAGCCGGTTCTAACTGGTTCTTCGCACCCAGAATCACGAACCGTACCTCACAGCCGCTTCTGATTGAAGTGAACGGTGGGCTCGAGGCCCAGAACCGATGCTACTGCGTGGCGCCGGCACACGCGGAGCGGGTGGCAATCGGTTACTACCGCTTTTTCAGCAACAGCAACGTGCGGTTGTTCCGCTCCAACAGCGATTACACTGGGCCGTATTGGTACTTTGGAATCGACACGACCGGAGCGGGCGAGTCGCTCGTGAGATATGTCCAAGACAAGAGTGGCATACTCAATCTGACGGCGAATACCGCTCCGTAACCGACCCGCTCGAACGCTTCCGTCAATTGATCAGAGCTCGCGCACTCCGCGAGCTCTGATCGCTTTGTTATGCTCAGTGACACCGTTCGACGGAGGACGGCAATGGGAATTCTTGCGGCTCTCTTAATTCTCTGGATGGGGCAGGCACAGGGCGAAGTGCGCCGGGCGCTGCTGGTTGGGATCGACGAATACATGCAACCCGGCGGCCAGCCGGTTCCCCAAGTGACGAATCGTGGCGTGCGGGGTACTCCTTCCAGGAAGTCGCTCGATAAGTTGGCTGGCGCGCACCGGGATGCCGAAGCCTTGAAGCAACTGCTGGTCGAACGCTTCGGATTCGAGGAGCACAATGTGATTCTGCTGCCAGATAAAGATCGCCCGGCCACGGCGGACAACATCCTAGCTACGCTCCAGACTCATCTGATCGACAGTGGCGCTCCGGGCGACATAAGCCTTTTCTACTTCGCAGGTCACGGCTCGCGGATTCGCAACAGAGCGGCGGGAAACCCTAATCCCGACGGGCTGGATTCCACGATTGTTCCCGCCGACGCCTTGTTGGGAGTGCCGGACATCCGAAGCAAGGAACTAGCGCGCATTTATGCTCAAGCACCGAAGAAGGGCGTGATGCTGACCGTGATTCAGGACAGTTGCTATAGCGGCGGCAGCGCGCGTGGCCCGGTAGCGGCGCGAAGGGTGCGATCGCAGCCGCCGGACACCGGCATTTGGGTAGAGGAAACGTTGGAGGGGCCTCTGCCGGAAGATCTTGGCGTCCTCATGCTTTTCGCGTCGCAGGACTACGAGCTGGCGGCGGAGTTGGATGCTACCGATCTCGGCGGACCTCACGGCGCCTTTACTTGGGCGCTCCTCCACACGTTGGCGTCGACACCGGTGAACGAGCGCGTAGACAGGATCTTTCAACGGGTCCGGGCTCTGATGCAGTCCAGGGTGGGGGGGCAGGAGCCTGTGATACTGGCGAAACAGAGCCGAAACGAGCGCGGCCTGTTCGGCCAGCTTTCGGATTCGGGTAATTCGGTTACTGTGGCTGTGCGACGCGTCACGGGAAGTGCGATAAAGCTAAACGGCGGGCTCGCCATGAGTCTCCACGAGGGGTGTGAGCTCAGGCGCGTCATGCCAGGAAAGGCGCCAGTAAAGATTCGGATCGCGCGTGTAACCGGTGTAAGCACATCCGATGCACTCATCGTTGGGAATAACGGCGACATTCGGGCCGGCGACCTGTTCGAACTCGATAAGTGGGTGGTTCCGGATCGGGAATTGCTGCGGGTTTACGTGGGGAGACCCGCGCCGCACGCGGAACTGAGGACGGTTGCGAACGTGGTACGGGACCTCCGAAAGTCGCGGGCAGTTAAGCTGGTTGAAGATCCAACTGAACAACCGCCAACGCATGTCCTCACTTGGGACGGTGTGAGATCGAAGTGGAGGCTCACGGAGAACCGGCGCGCGGCGAGCCCAGTCTGGCTCGACCGGTTATCGCCAGAGACGGTGGCCCGACAAGCGCTAACATCCGGCGCGAGCCTGTATCTGCTCGTTCCACCTTCCGTCGCGCTGTCGCGCGCTCTCGAGTTGGGGCCCGCAATCGCGGTTGCCGATTCGCTGGACGATGCTGATTACGCGCTGCTGGGAAGGTTCAGCGTCGATCAGGCTCGGATCGAGTATGCCTGGGCGACGCCGGAACTGGCGGGATATCTAGCGGCGGCGCGACCCTTGCGATCTGACTGGGTAGCGGCGGACGCGCGGCAGACGGGAAAGAGCCTCGCAGATGCGGCGCAAGGTCTGGCGCGAGTCTCAGGATGGTTGAGACTCCAGTCCCCCGCATCTAGCGCCTGGCCGTACGAACTCGTCCTCAAGAATGCTCAAACCGGCCGTCTGCTCACCACAAACCAGGCGACGGGCGGCGAGCGCTACAAGTTCATGCTTCGAAGGTTAGCCGGCGCGCAGGATGCTGCTCTCCCACGGAGGATCTACATCTTTGTTGTGGATAGCTTCGGCAAGACGACTCTGGTTTTCGGTGACAATCTGCGGAATGAATTTCCGCGGCTCGGCGTCGCTGATGGCGCCGAACTGATTCCGGTAACTGCGCGCGATGCCGACGTTGAAATCGACGGCCCGTACGGCGCGGACAATTACTACCTGCTGGCCACATCGACCCCAATCGACAATCCGCAAGCAGTCTTCAATTCTACCGGCGTGCGTACGCGCGACTCAGAACCTTCGGATCCGTTGGGACGACTTTTGCGTAACTCAGCGGTCGGGACACGGGGGAAGGTTGAGGGCGTGCCGCTCAATTGGTCGCTTCAACGGCTCACACTGATTAGCCGTCCAGGCGGACAACCTTCCGGCGCGCGATAGCGAATGCAACTAGACTCGGGCCGACGAGCACGATCATGGCAGGTTCTGGCACCGCATTTGTAAAGACGGGCTCAAGAAAGAGGGCACTGAAATTTTCCTTATCCTTCTCATCCACATCGATTTTTCCTTTCGAATTTTGAGGATGATCGGGATCGCTGAAGTCAAAAAAAGGAAACACCCTCAAGGGAGTGCCATCGAGGTCTGACGGCGAGATCAAGTCACACGTTATGATTTTCTGCCCGTCGTTCGTCTCTGTGCAACTCGCGGTTTCGCCCTTGACTATGCCATTCAAACGGATGTCGAATCTGGTCAAAGAGAAGTCTAGAGAAAACGTAAGATCCTTGTGGAAAACCAACCTTACAGCTGGGACCAACTCCCCTGGCCTCCCTGCATTGGTCGCGAGGTTCCCGAAACCATCAGTATCTATTGGAGATCCGGACTCCAGATCATAATCGTCCATAATCCGTGATGCAGGCAGATGAGTTGCCGATCCTAGCAGCAAAGCTGTCACTCCAATGTAACGTAGGAAGCTCATTTGGTCCCTCCTCAAGCCTCTGAGCTGATTGCTCCGCAGCATTATAACAGACCAACAATATGAACGGATCTCTTTTGCAAAAAAATTTAGCGAAAAGACATCGACATCGAGCCAGCCGGGCCAATGATCTGGAAGGCGGCCCAGTAGTACGGGTACTTGTAGTACTTACTCGCCCGCGTTTCCAGCATCGCCGCACGCATCGCATCGTCCACGCGGGCGCCGGAGCCTATGTGTTTGTAAAACGCGACCATGAGTGCAGTGGTTGCGGAGTCGTCGATGCTCCATAGCGAGGCGACAACATTGGGACAACCGGCGGCCTGGAAAGCCCACGATAGGCCCATGATGCCGTCGCTCAGGGTTTCGTTCCCCTGTCCGGTTTCGCAAGCGCTCAGAACGGCGAGTCTGGTGGAGAGCTTCATGGAGGCGATTTCCCAGGCCTCCAGCAATCCATCCTCGACGCTCGCGGAAGGTTCCGCCGCCAGTAGCAGAGACGAGCGCATTGGCTCGGTTCGGCTCAGTATGCCGTGCGTGGCGAAATGGACAATATCGTAACCCGGCATCTTCTGCTTGATGTCGGCTTCGCGGGCCTCGGGACCGAGCGCTGTCGCGCCGCCCGCCATAATGCGTCCAATAGAGACTGCTTCCTCACGGGCGCCCGCGAGCGGGGTGAAGCGCAGGGACTGTGGAACGACTGCGAGGGTCCCACCATCGGGAATCGGATCGGCAACCGCGTACAACCGCGGAGCCTTCGAGCGAGGCGCCGGGACGTTCAGCAGCGATGTGATCGACAGAGCCGTCGAGATGCTCAATCGGTCTACCAGACGCCTGCCCTTAGTGTCGATCAGCGCAGGAAACGGAGTTCGCAGAAGGGGGCCGTCCGTAATCAGAACGAGGCGTTTGAACCTGCCCGAGTCGAGCAGTTGCGCGGCATCGCCCAGGATCGAGGTATAGACACGCCGGGCCAGCGCGGTCTCGCTTTCGGCAGAAGCCGCTTCATCCCTCGGAACCTTGACGCCGCGTGCGGATTGGCCGCGGCGCAACGTGCGGTACCACTCGTCGAGCGATCGACCCACCGCCACAAGGGATTCGGGCAGGCGATATACCTTCAGACCATCGCGGCTCGAGATGGCGAACAGAAGCGCCGGGATTCCCTCATCGACGTCGAGCCATTCGAGAAAAAGTGTGTCGGGCTGACGGCGCACGAAGGCGAGGATGGAATCAAACGAGGTTTGGCCGGCTTGCCTTGCCGTCAGGCGCAGTCCAGGATTGGACGTGAACAGGCCATCCCGTGCGCGTGAGAGTTCGCGATCGGCCTCGACATAGGCAACTTCAGCGACTTCCCGCTCTGACCCGGCAGTTTCAACGGCTATTCGAAGGCGGTTGCGGGCTTGGGCGCTCACGCGCATGGCCTGCGTGAGTGCCTTCCGGCTCGTCTCATCAAGAGAATCCGTACCGGCGGCATTGAGGGCTCTCATGCGACTGAGCCCGGTCCCACGACCGCGCTCTGCCACCATGAGTGCCTCCTGCGGACGGTCGAGTTCCACCAAGGTTCTTGCGTAATGCGGATAGAGAATCTGAGAGGTCGTTCGGAACTGGACGGCCTGGATCGGGTCTGCGATTCCGGCCAAGAGCTTGTCGAAAGCAGCCATAGCCTCTCTATGGACGTCGAGAGCTTCCTTCCACCGTGCCGCTTGCTCCAAGGCAATACCAATGCGGTTAAGACTGCGGAGCGCTCCAAGAGCGTCGCCTGTTTCGCCACGAAGACGATGTGCCTCGCGATGCCTGCTGAGCGCGTTTTCAACCTTGCTCTCGGCAATGTCCAGGTTCCCGACGCCGTATAGACAGATCGCCCGCTGGCGCTTTGTCGCACCGGTATCGGGAAGCAGTGCGAGTGCATCCGAAAAATTCTTGCGAGCATCGGTCGAAAGCCCGGCACTCTGCTGCGCGACTGCCAGATTGATCAAGGCTCCCGCGAGTTCCTGCGTATTCGGCGTCTTGCGATACGCCGCCGCCACCTTCTCGAAATATCCAATGGCCTCTTGATGGGATCCCAACTTGTCCAGCTCGACGCCGATATTACGGAAACTCTGAAGAGGATTCGCGCTTGCACGCGTCCTCAAATCTAGCGCCTGGCGATAGTAATCGAGAGCCTTGCGGGGGTCTTCGAGGTGGTGGAACACGGTACCGATCGCGTCGAGGGCCGCAGCAACGTCGGATTCCCGCCGCGGCAAGGTGCGCAGAATGCGAAGACTTTCGAAGCCTTCGCGTAGCGCCGCCGGGAACTCAGACCGATCGATGTGGAGCCTGGCCAAGGCAACGTGCACTTGGCCGACGCCTGACTGGCCGGCCGCACCCCCCGCCGCATACCGGTCGAGGGCGCGAGCGAACGCCTCAGCAGCCTGAGGTAGACGTTGCTGGTTCTGCTCCGACATTCCCTTGAGGTGCCAAGCGAAGCCCTCCGCCACCGGCTCGCCATGGCTGGAAGCCAGTTGAATGGCTTCATCCAAATATCGGTGCATGGCAGGATAGTCGCGCATGTTATAGCAGACGAAGCCGATGCCTCTGGTCAGCAGGATGATCTCGGGCGGCTGCTTCAATTCACGTCGAATCGCAAGCGACTGCTCGTAGAATTCGCGAGCCTTTCGAAAATCCCCGCGACGCTCAAAGGAAGCCCCGGTCATCCGGAGCCAGTGCGCCTCCGCCGAACGGTCTCCATTAGTACGTGCCGTGGCGGTTCCGGCCAGCGCGATGGACTCTCCGCGATCGCCTCCTGAGTCGAACGCTTTCTGGAAGCGTTCGAGCTCCGCCTGGTGGGCCGGATAGTGCTCGACTTGGATGTTTTGAGCCGAAAGGCCGGCGGCCAGAAACAACCCTGAGAGCCATCGCGATAGGCAAAGCACAAACTGTTTTGAGGTTGCAGGCATGGGATGTCCCTATAGATTACACCCGCGTAGCGGTGGCTACACGGGTGAGCCCCGCTGTTTTGGCGAGGCTCACTTGGGTCGCAATGGTGCCTGCTCAATAGTTCGTCTTTTTGCAGCGGAATTGGCTGTTGACGCGGGTTACGAAACGATTGTTCGCGTCGACGGGATTGTAATCGGCCGGGCAAATGAACAGCTCGAAACCGCGTTTGTCGCTCATTTCACTTCGCGAGTAGCCGGTGCTGTCATGCCGGCCTGGCGAGAGCGTCATTATCGAGCCGCCGTAACCCGGGTTGTTCGCGATATATAGAATCTTCAGGCGTTCCCCACAGGTATTTTCGAAGGCGAGCCAGTTATACATTTTGGGATCGTAGAACTGGCGAATGCAGTGGTTCCATTGCGGGGACTTGTACTGCTCGGCGTAAACCGACCCAACCATCCCCAGCAACCCCGTCAAGAGAGATTGAAGCAACTGTTTTTTCATGGGACAGATCCTTTCGCTTTGAATCGACCGCTCGGTTGGGGCTGGTCGAAGGTTCCCAACCTTTCGGCCTCACAGGAATATGCGTGAAAGCGTCCAAAATAGGGCAGCGCACCGCCAGCCGTACGGGAAGATACAATAAGAACAATCATGTGGACACGCACGCTCTGCCTGTTTACGGCTGCCCTCTTGTCCGCACAACAATCAGAACACCGCCAGGACGCGATCGACCAGGCGCACCGGCCCATGCTCCAGCCGCCTGCCGATAAGCGCAAGGCCGCGTCGTCCGTCACCACGGAAGCAACAGCCAACCGGACCGTCGCAGCGGCCGCGAAAATTGCGCGCAGGAACTTCATCGACGAGCACATCTTCGGACGCATGACTAAGGATGGGGTTCCGCACACCGGGATTGCCACTGACGAAGAGTTCGCGCGGCGGGCGTGGCTTGACGCGACGGGCCGGATTCCAGAGCCCGATGACTTGCGTACGTTTCTGGCATCCGCAAATCCGCGTAAACGGGAGCAACTGATCGATAGGCTCGTCGAGTCCCCCGCCTTTGCCGACAAGTGGACCTACTATTTCGAGGATCTGTTCCGTGCTGGGCAGCGCATGGGATCGGGGCTCAACCTGTTTCACTACTGGGTGCGCGAGTGGATTCGCCTGGATCGGCCTTACAACGAAATCGTTACGGAGCTTCTCACGGGAGCGGGAAAGACGTCCTTTTCAGTTCCCGGAGGCCTCTACTTCGCGCGCGACTTCGTGAAGGCGAAAGACGATCCGGAAGAAGAGGGTGCGCTTGATCTGGTGAATGTGCCCGACACGGTGGACGAGTTCACGATCACTTACTCGAAAGTTTTTCTGGGCCTCAACCTCAGTTGCATCTCCTGTCATGACGGCAAACATCATCTGGAAAAGGTCAATCTCTTCCTGACAAGCAAGAAGCGTGCGGATTTCTTTGGGCAGGCGGCTTTCTTCGGCAAGACCCGCCAGTTGATGAACTGGGAAAACGGGTCCCAAGCCAACACCGAGTACACGGTTGACGATCTTGCGCCCGGCTATGACTCGAAATCGGATTCGATCCTTCGCGTACCGAGGCTGGGGACTGGAATTGTGCCGCCGCGGTTCATCCTGACTGGCGAAACCGCGCGCGCAGGGGTTCACGAGCGGGATGAATTAGCCCGGCTGATCACTTCGAACATCCAGTTCTCTCGCGCGCTCGCAAACCGTGTCTGGGCGGAATTCATGGGATTCGGGATCGTCGAACCTGTAGACGACTTCGACCTCGTTCGCTACAACCCCCAAACCCCGCTTCCCGAAGGATTTATGGCGCAGCCTTCGAATCCGGCGTTGCTCGATGCGCTGGCCGTGGATTTTCAGAAGGCGAATTACTCCTTCAAAACGCTGGTTCGGCGGATCATGAATTCGAGCGCCTACCAGCTTTCTTCGCGCTTCCCCGGTGAATGGCGGGAAGACTACGCTCCCTACTACGCCCGCAAGTTTGTCCGCCTGCTCACCGCGCCCGAGCTGCACGATTCGATCACGATTGCCACGGCGCGCCCGGCGAGTCTCGGCAGCGGAGCCGATCGTGTGGCCATGGTGCACCAGATGTCGGAGCCAAAGAAAGCATCCAACGACGTGCAGAACTTTCTCCGAGTGTTTGGACAATCGACGCGCGATGATATGCCCAGACGGACTCCGCCATCCTCCCTGCAGGCAATGATGCTGATGCAATCCAAGATCGTGGCCGATCGCGTTCTCGCGATCAGGAACTCGCGTGTGGAGCGATTGCTCGCATCCAATCCCAACGACACGCGTCTCCTGGAAGAGATCTATCTTTCGACGATCTCGAGAAAGCCGAGCGCCGGTGAATCCGAAGTCGCGTTGAAGGCGCTGGCTAGAGACCGGCGGCGCGGAGCCGAGAATCTCCAATGGGCGCTGATCAACAGTCCCGAGTTCGTGTTCAATTATTGAAGAGGCATCCATGAAACGTCTCTCCGAATTCCTTCCTTCCCGCCGTGATGCTTTGCGTCTGGGTGGCTATGGACTGCTCGGCTCGTTCGCCGACACGGCGCTGTTGACTCCCGCGGCGTGTGCGGCGGGCAAAGCGAATCCCCGGGCGAGCGCGCGGTTTGCCGTCGTGATCGAGCTTGCGGGGGCCATCTCGCACCTGGATACGTTCGACTTCAAGGAGTCGAAAGGGACGCCGCAGGATCTTGATGTGCGTCGGATCGGTAGTGATCTGTATCTTTCGCACCGCTTGTTCCCAGAGCTATCGCGCGAAATGGATAAAGTGGCGATTGTGCGGTCGATGTGGAGCCATGAAGTCGTTCACTTCCGCGGGCAATATTACACGCAAGCCGGGCGTCCGCTAAACCCGGCACAAGCGCCGGAGATTCCTTCGGTGGGTTCGGTGGTTGCGTACGAGATGGAGTCGCAGCGGCGCACAACGGACACGTTTCCCACTTACGTGGGCTGCAATCTGGACACGGCAGGGTGCGGAGCACTCTCAACAGGATTCCTCCATCCACGCCATTCCGTGGTGGACATCAACTTCAAGGGTGGGCTCGGCGGAACCAGCGTCGATGGAGAAGCGGCCAAGCTTCTGGAGGAGCGCTACCGGCTGCTGGATGAACTCGAGCAGGCAATGTCGGCGTCCCGCGAAGGACGCGATCGGTCAATGGGCGCCTTTCGGGACTTCCAGTCATCGGCATACCGCATCCTCGGCGATCCACGGTGGCCTAAGACCTTCGCGTTTTCCGAAGACGAGAGGAAGCGCTATGGCGACAATGAGGTTGGCTTGGGATGCCTGCTCGCGCGCAACCTGATTCAATCCGACGCCGGCACACGCTACATCCACATTACGCATCCGGACTGGGACCATCACAAGTCAATTTACGATCACTCGAAGAAATCGAACCACTACATCCGCTGTAACGAGTTCGACCGCGCAATGGCGAACCTGTTGCGGGATTTGTCCGCGGCTCCTTCGCCCCGCCAGCCCGGCAAGACGCTGCTCGATGAAACGCTCGTGGTGATGGCGACCGAGTTTGGACGCACGCCCGGCGCGTTGAACGGTAACGAGGGCCGCCATCATTACAATCAGTGCTACCTTTCGCTTTTTGCCGGCGCGGGTGTGAAGGGTGGCAGGATCCTCGGCAAGACCGATGCCGACGGCGCCAAAATCGTCGATTCGGGATGGAAGTATAAAAAGATGCAGCCGAAGACGGAGAACGTTTACGCGACCATCTACTCGGCGCTCGGCATCGATTGGCGTAAAGAGATCCTGAACACTCCGTCCAAGCGCGCCTACCGATATGTGGACATGCTTGGCGCCACCGAGTTCGTGATGGACGACGAGATCGCGGATCTGTTCGTTTGATGTGGTTTTTCCTACTCCTTCCGGTCGTCCTGCTTGCGCAAGACATGGCCCAAATTCCAGCCGGCTCGTTCACCATGGGTCGAACGCGGCTCACGCCCGACG
>Ga0187893_10001873_pt1 | contig 48158 bp, 37 predicted proteins | sample MA1701074metaG_FD_139574 | JGI IMG/M metagenome (GOLD analysis project Ga0187893, IMG submission 139574) | White microbial mat communities from a basaltic lava cave in the Kipuka Kanohina Cave System on the Island of Hawaii, USA - MA170107-4 metaG ... | reverse complement strand
CAGGAACATTGATGTTGATGACGCCCGGCTGTACTTGAGCCAGACCGATGCCAGCGGCGACATACCCTGAGCCGTCCGCAAGCCCAATTGATGGCGGACCCAATGTCTCGTTGCCGTCTGCAAGAAGGTTGCCGGCAAATGCCATGAGTATCACGGCAGGCATGGCAACGCTTCTCAGCAAATGTGTGAAAAGCTTCATGGGTTTACTCCAAAAAAGTGAGTGATGTGTGGTTAGTGAAAATGTATTTCAATCCGAATCGCAATGGACGGTCAGACTCTGAGAAAAAGGAGAGAAGAATACAGACCGCAATGAACTTACGGCGATATAAGAGAGAATCCCCTTCTCAACTTATACCTATATCAAGGCAGGGATGAAATCGTATTTCCCCCGAAAACACTTGGGCCAAATGCGGATTGCAAGCCCGACTAAAGCTAATCACAGAGATATGTGAAAATCAATATGGGGATGACGAGCCAATTGACACAAATCACTTCGAAAATCAATCAGACATGTTCGTCAGGACGGTATCGTCACAAGTCCAAGTCCACCCCGCAATTTCTGCCCCATCCAGTGATCGGATCCGACTCCGCTCCTAGTCCCTACTTCCCTCCGAAGTACCTTCACCCACCTGTTGACGCCACATGGCGTAGTACAGTCCGCGCATATCCACAAGCTGCTCATGCGGTCCCGATTCCACAATGGTCCCCTTCTCAAGGACGTGGATCATAACGGCATGCATAACCGTCGAGAGTCGGTGGGCAATCAAAATGGTTATGAGCTCAACGCCTGATGAGACATCGCGAATAGTCTTGTTGATCTCCTCCTCGGTCAGAGAATCGAGCGAAGATGTGGCTTCATCGAACACCAGGATTCTTGGTCTCCTCAGGAGTGCGCGTGCAATCGAAAGTCGTTGTTTTTCTCCTCCCGAGGCCTTCACCCCGCCTTCACCAATAACCGTGTCTAGGCCCTGATCGGCGCGAGCAAGAAGACTTCCGCACGCTGACTTTCTCAAGACCTCAAAGCATTCTTTATCCGTTGCGTCTGGTCGGACGAAGAGCAGATTCTCCCGTATCGTTCCGGAGAATAATTGGGTATCCTGAGTTACGAACCCGATTTGCTCGCGCAATTCGTCAAGGTCGATTGTCCCGGCATCAGCGCCGTTGTAAAGAATTCGCCCGTTGAGAGGACGATACAGTCCCACAAGGAGCTTCACCAGCGTTGTCTTGCCGGAACCGGAAGGACCGACGAATGCAACCGTCTCGCCACGCTCAACCGAAAAGGAAATATCTGTAAGGGCATTGCGCAGACTTGACTGATGCTTGAAACTCACGTTATCGAATCGCAACGACTGCACTTCCGAAAGGGCCACAGGGTTGGAGGACCTGACTTCACGCGGTGAGTTCAGGATGTCCTGAAAGTTTTTCAACGACACCTCGGCCTCACGATACACGTTGATAACGTTCCCAAGTTCCTGCAGGGGTCCGAAGATAAAGAACGAGTATATCCACAACGAGAAAAACTCGCCAAACGAAATCTCCTGTGCAAAAATCAGATAGAGCATCAGGCCAAGAATACTTGTGCGCAACCCATTGACTGCGGTCCCCTGAATAAAGCTCAACCCGCGCAGATATTTGACCTTCTTCAATTCAAGTTTGAGAATTCTTTCGGTAGTGGAGTTCAGTCGGACGATTTCCTGCTGTGCAAGCCCAAGACTCTTGACAAGCTCGATATTCCGCAGAGATTCCGTTGTCGAACCAGCAAGCGCGGTTGTTTCTGACACAATCAATTTCTGCACCGTCTTGATTCTCTTGCTCAAGGTCGAGCTGAGCCACGCGAGAAGCGGCACTGTTGAAAAGTAAATGGGCGCGATGAGCCAATGCACAGTAAATGCATAGATCATCACAAACACCACACCGACAATGGTCGTAAAGAGAACGTTGATCGAGACGGCGATGAGCCGTTCAGTATCGGTTCTCACCTTTTGGAGTTTTCCCAACGTCTCACCGCTTCGCTGATCCTCAAAGACCTGGTAGGGCATTTGCAATGAATGCCGGAGCCCGTCAGAATAGATTTGCGCTCCGAGTCGCTGGGTTATCACGTTGATAAAGTAATCCTGGAAGTTCTTGGCAACTCTCGAAACAAATGCCACGCCTACGGCGGCGCCCAGAAGCATGCCTACTCCCCTGAAGAACTCCGATTGCGTGTACTTATTGTATTGAATGGCATACTCATCGATGATGAATCTAAAAACGAGAGGGTCCAGCAATGAAAACACCTGGTTAATTGCGGCCAGTGCGAGAGCCAACAGGACAAGTTTGCGCTGTTGTCTTACATAGGAAAAGAGAAGCTTCATGAGAACTTCAGTTGTTTAAGTGCGGGAAGATTCGGGAGGAAGAAAACACTAGAAGTGGAGCTGAGGGGGATCGAACCCCTGACCTCGTGAATGCCATTCACGCGCTCTCCCAGCTGAGCTACAGCCCCATCAATCAAAATCATGAGTGGAACAAATATATCCATAACCTCCTGTAAAGTCAACGAGTTGAATCTCCTGACTCATTTATGTACGTTTGAACTGTTACGACAACACGAAGGGCTCTCTCATGGACAATCTCGGCGACGCATTTTCGTTTCCGTTCAAGGGCAAGGACTGGTTTTCCAAGTTCGCGCTTGGCGCAGTCTTCATGGTGCTGTGCCTGTTCATCGTTGGTTTTTTTATCCTGGCGGGATACTATGTGCGCGTAACACAACGCGTCATGAAACAGGAGGAACCGCTTCTGCCCGAGTGGGATGATATTGGCGGAAAATTGGTCCTCGGCTTTAAGTTTTGCCTCGTGTATCTGATTTATACGCTGCCGATCATTCTCCTTTACATCCCGCTTGTCGCAATGGCGATTATTGGAGAGATCTCAGGGCAGCAGGAGGCGGCAGGAATTTTCACCGGGATATATACCCTCGGCCTTTTTGTGTTGGTCATTCCCTACTCGCTGTTGCTCTATGCGTTCATGCCCATTATCACTTATCGATTTGCCGAACGTGAAAGCATCGGGGACGCGCTTGATATTGGAACTCTCTTCAAACTGTTTGCCCAGAACTGGCAGGATACGCTCATTGTTGCACTAATTGCGGTGGGAGTTCATTCCTTTGCATGGGTCGGTATTATCGGATTTTTCATCGGGGTTTTCTTCACAATCATGTATGCGTATTTGATTTCCTCTTTTTTGTTCGGGACCCTCTACAGATCAAGAAGGGATATTGTTCCGGTCGTATGAACAGTTTCCGGACCATGGTTTTGTTCGGATTGGCCTTTTGGATAACGGCATGTTCTGACGAGGTCGCACCCGATGAAGGAAGTCCCTCCGACGTGGTTTTTCCCGCCTCAGAGGTCCGCTATTCCGTCCACGTTCAGACACTTTTCAATCAAACATGCGCCCTAGCGGGATGTCATGACAATGGACCACATGAAAGTCCGTTGAGGCTCACATCATACGGCAATGCGGTCTTTGGCGTACCCGGAATCGTAGTGGAGGGACAGCCGGAGCAGAGCATTCTCGTCCTGCGGATCGAGGGCAGGATCGGGCAGCGCATGCCCCTAAACAGAAACCCGCTGAACCAAAATCAGATCAACGGAATTCGTACATGGATCGCCGAGGGTGCGAGGGACAATTAGGCAGGCTCTTTCCTTGGATCCGTTCCCCAAAGAAGTTTTGCCCTCAACACGTCGAAGTATGAACGGTGGAGTCGCTTCACGAGGCGCAAAGGATACTCTGCCTTCTTGATTGTCAGTTCCACCGGCGGTTTCAGGATTCCTTCCGCTCTCCCATCCGCAGAAAGCAATACCTCATCTGCTCCCTTCACAGTGACACTAATGATACTTGAGTCTGGGACGATCAATGGCCGCCCGCTCAACGTGTGCGGTGAGGTCGGAGTTATACCTATGACGCTGCTCGTCGGGATAACAATGGGACCGCCGCTGGAGAGGGCGTATGCAGTTGACCCGGTCGGCGTCGAAACGATAAGACCGTCGGCACGGAATGTCGCCGCAAATTTTCCATCAATGCAAGTCTCAAGGTCGATCACGCGGGAAGAGCGCGACTTATCCACAACAATATCATTCACCGCGTGGAAGATTTTTCCTGCAAGCGATGGCGTGACTGCCGAGAGTAGAAGCCGCTCTTCAATCACATAACGCTTCGCCACGAGATCATCGACCGTTTCCTCGATCTCTTGGGGAGCCGCTTCCGCCAGAAAACCAAGTTTGCCAAGGTTGATACCGAGAATCGGTTTCGCCTGCTTGCCCACAAGTCGCGCCGCTCCGAGGAAAGTCCCATCACCTCCGAACGTAATGACCATGTCTGCTTGTTCAACGCAGCCTTCACGTTTGGCCGTCGCGACATTGGATTGAAGGGCCAACAGCTTCGCAATTTGCTCGTCGACGACAAACTCGAGCGAATGTTTTTTCAAACTCCCAATAAGCCTGCTGACCACCTCACCTAATCCGGGCTTCCTGAGATTTCCAATGATGCCAAATTTCATTCTGGTTTCTTCTCTTCCTGTTCGGGAGGCAGATCAGGTTTTCCCATTTCATCAATGTAGTTCAGCTTCAGCTCCCGGATGATATTGGCCATCATCTTGTCTTCCTCAGCAGACAGGTTTCCCTTCATCTTTGTGTGAAGCATGTCCAGCATGTCGATCGTCCCTTGGGCTGCAGGCAGGTTGCGTTCAAGTTTGTTTGTTATCGGGCTTTTCACCTTCCCAAGCTGATGCATTCCGGCTTCGTGGAGCATATACGTAAGCTGTGCAAGCAGAATTGTGTTCTTTTCCAGGTTATCGTTCACGGGTTACTCTTCCTGATCTCCCAGAGTTTGGCGTATTTTACAAACACATACGCGGAAGAACAGAGCGCAAGCAGGAATCCATGGACCCCGTCGAGGAAACCACGTCTCAGCAGATACATCCTCACGAACATGAAGATCGGACGCACGATGACACTGCTTGTTGAGAATTTCTCGCCGCGTTCACAAAGATCACGGGCCGCCAGAGACGTATATGTGTTAAACTTTGCAAAGTAATGGTACAGATTCGGATCGGTGTAATGCAACAGGTCGTTGCGTAGATTGCCGGTTTCGCCGTTAACCTTCAGATGTTCATGCACATGGGATTCGCTAAACGAAGCGGAGCCTCTTCGAAAAAGCCGCGTCACTCGCCCCGGATACCATCCGCTGTGACGAATCCATTTGCCGAGAAAAAAAGCCCGCCGCGCTACGTTGTATGCAACTGCCCCGTCTGGCCTTGAAGCGATAACAGACCGGATTTCCTCAGCAAGCTCAGGCGGAACACGTTCATCCGCATCAAGCCAGAGGATCCAATCGCCTTTGGCGCGCTTGAGCCCTTCGTTTTTAGTTGCGCCGTAACCCTTCCATTCAGTTATGAGAATGTTGTCCGCGACAACACGCGCCCTTTCAACGGTCCTGTCAACACTTCCGCTGTCAATAACAATCAACTCGTCGGCCCAACGGATTCCGGCAAGACACTCGCCGATGTTGTGTTCTTCGTTTTTTGTAAGAGTGATAACGGAAAGTGTTGGCATATCAGACCGTCGCTTCCCTCGAATGATAGTTCTTGGTCGCCAGTGTCATTCCAACGGAAGTCCAAAAAAGAAGGACCACCTCCTGATCACCGAAACTCCATTCCGTCAGCCCGTTCACCTGGAAGCCGACAAAAACAGCAAGCCCTGCCAACGCCATCGATCCCTCGAACCAATCGTCCTTGGTCTGGTGATATATCTTCCACTCAATGTGCCAAATGCGAACAAACATCACAGCAACGACGATGAACCCTATGATGCCAAGAGTTACAAGGAACTGGACCGCCATATTGTGGAAGTGTCCATGTTGCGCAGGATCTCCTGGATCCATGTACTGAAGGTACAACTCATGCATATCAATATCGCCGATCCCAAGCAACGGATAGTCTGCCAGCATTCTCATGCCTGTTTTCCAAAGCATCAACCGTGAGACGTTCTCCGGATGATTGAGATCGAAGATACCTGCCAGGCGGTCCTGCACATACGGCGAGGAGAAAGTCATCACAAGTACGATGGCGACCGCGAGCACAATGAGCAAACGCTTTTCACGCATGATGGCGATGAACACAGCACCAGCTGCGAATGCTAGGTAGGAACCCTTTGTAACGGTCGCATAAAGCGAAATAAGAATCGGGAGGATTGCGAAAGCTGCAGCCATCCGAATCCGTTTCGGTGTTGCAAGATGCACAATGAAAGGAAGCAGAAAAAGTCCAGCCATCATCATCAGTTCAGCGGTCGTCATATAAAACTGAAAGATTCCCAACCGCGTCGTCTCCACCTTATCCGCAAAGATGAGTTTTAGGACACCGAGACAGCCCACCAACCCCGCAGTACCGAGAAGCACGACAGTCAGTCGATGCGCAATTCGCTTCGCAGTCACGAAAGTTGTCATCATGTACACAACCGAAATCAACAGGAGTCGCTTTGAAAACAGGAAAGACTGAGCCGGATTGTATGAGAAAGCCGATGCCAAAAGCTCAACAATCACGTATGCGAAAAAAAAATAATCGACGCCCGTTCGCCCGACATTGAACCCGCGTTCAACCAACATGAGCGCAAGCCATGCAATCGCGATGAGTCCAAGGGTAATCGAATTGACGGCAATCGAAAAGAACAAAGAGGCCAGGAAGACACCCATCAGCACCAAGATAACGCGACGGATCAGGATTAGGGACTTCGTTTCATCCGCAGCAGCAATGGCTTTTTCCAACGCTGTTATATCCTGAACTGAAGATCGTACAATTTCTTGTAGAGTCCCTGCGCATTATTCAGCAGTTCCTTGTGCTTTCCGAACTCCACGATGCGCCCGCCGTCCAGCACGATGATCCGGTCCGCGTGTTGAACCGTCGAGAGCCGATGTGCAATGACAATTGACGTCCGCCCCGACATGAGCCGTTCGATCGCTTCCTGGACAAGAATCTCCGATTCGGTATCAAGGGCTGATGTTGCTTCATCCAGAATAAGGATCGGAGGATTCTTCAGAATCGCGCGCGCAAGAGCAAGTCGCTGGCGTTCACCGCCAGAAACTTTTACTCCTCTCTCACCGATCAGCGACTCATAACTTTCCTGCATGTCACTGATGAACGCATGCGCGTTCGCGGCCTTCGCCGCAGCAACGATGTTCTCCAAAGGACAGTCCTCTAATCCGTACGCAATATTGTTCCGCACCGTATCATTGAAGAGAATTGTCTCCTGTGTGACAATACCGATTTGCTCTCGTAGAGACTTTAGTTCGGCGACTTTCAGGTCAATACCATCAATGGTAATGGAACCCGATGTGGGGTCGTAGAAACGCGGCACTAGGTCAACAAGTGTGGATTTTCCGCTGCCGCTTGGTCCGACAATCGCAACAACTTCGCCTTTGCGAATCGAGAATGAGATGTTATCCAGGACCCTGTCGCCCTTCTCGTAGACGAAAGAGACGCCCTTGAATTCGATTGAAGATGATAGCTCACTGATTCGCTTCGGCGAAGATACATCGCGAATCGAGGGCTCCATATCGATGATCTCAAACACCCGTCGCCCTGCCGCGGTGGCTTCCTGAATTCGGTTGTTTACGTTGCTGAGTTCCTTGATCGGGGGCATCAGTTGGAAAATTGCAAAGAGAAACCCAAGGAACTCGCTTGCCTTTAGTGTTTCGTGCGCGAGCACCTGCATTCCACCGAACCAGATTATGGCACCACCGGCAACCGCGCTGAGAAACTCCGTTGTCGGTGAAGAGAGATTTCTCACACGCGTAATACGCAGCACCGTTCTGAAATATTTGTTGTTCTCCCGTTCGAACTTCTTGTTCTCAAAATCCTCCATTGCAAATGCCTTTACCACCTTGACTCCTGCAATGGTTTCGTACAACACGGAACTCAAATCGGCCAGCCGCTCCTGCACTTGTCCGCTTTCCCTGTGAACTCTGCGTCCCACCATTGCGATAACAAGAAGTACCAGCGGGAATACTATGAATGCGATGAGCGTAAGTTTCCAGCTCAACATCAATGCAATAGTCAGGTAGACCAACACAAGCAACGGTTCACGAATGAGTGTGTAGAATGTTGCCGAGATCCCTGAGTTTACAACCGTGACATCGTTCATAACGCGGGAAATCAGATTGCCTGTCCGCTCGTTGGTAAAGTACGCGAGTGGTAACGCATGAATCTGCCGGTAAAGTTGATTGCGCAGGTCGCGGATTAGTCCTTGTTCCACAAACGTCATAAGGTTAGACTGAAGGTAGCCAAACAGATTCTTGAGCAGAAACGCCGCCGCAATCACTGCACAGATGTTGAAAAGTGATTGCTCCATGCTTTCGCTAAGGACCATGCGCTGGAATTCACCAGTGAGATACTCGCGCAACCCGCCCGTCAAACTTGAGCCGGGTGAAACGCTCGAGAGCGGCACATCTCCCGCGTGCTTTGCGAACAAGGGCTCCATCAAGGGGATAGTCAGGTAAATGGAAATGCCGCTGAATACCGAAAACAGAATTGAAAAAAGTATCGACAGCGCGAGCAAACTCTTGTAGGGCTTGAGATAGCCCATGGCGCGAAAGTAAATGCTCATGAGATATGCTTCACCTTGTTGAGCTCGGCATTTGTAATCGGGGGACGCGGCCCTCTGGTTCCTTCTTGCATGCGGTATTCCCACAGTTTTGCATAAAGAGCGAGAGAATAGATCGCGTCAAGCACCGCAAGGAGAAACCCGTGGAATCCGTCTTTGTACCCTTTTTTTGAAATGAACATCCTGAAAAAATGCGAAAGAGGATTAAAAACAAAGTTATGCCACGATGCATCCGCATTCGGGTTCGACTTTAGCCTTGAAGAAACCTGAAGTGACGTGTAGTCATTCATCTTTTGCAGGTATGATGCAATCGTCTCATATGTATGATGCAAAAGAAGCTTATCGATGCGGCCGCGCGAACCTGTCGGTTCAAATCCGCCGTGAACCTCGGCGTGGTTTGGTTTGTAGCCGTCCTTCCTGAAGAACCGGAATTGGTAATCGGGAAACCATCCACCATGTTCAATCGCCCTCCCGAAGGCAAATGGCTTGCGCAGAATATCATAACCGGGATGTTCAGACCCGCTGGTAACGATGGAAGCGATTTCCTCAGCAAGTTCTGGTGTCACTTCTTCGTCGGCGTCAATAACAAATACCCAATCACCCGACGTATAACCAATTCCGCGTTCAACCTGTCTGCTTGATCCGGGATACTCGTGCTGGTAGACCTTGTCCGTGTACGTGCGGGCGAGTTCCACTGTTCTGTCGGAACTGAAGGAATCCACCACGACAATCTCATCCGCCCATGAAACGCTTTTCAGACAACGATCAATGTTCTTCTCTTCGTTGAGGGTCGTCAGGACAACAGAAATACGCTGGCTCTTATTGGACAACCACGTTCACGAGTTTGTTCTTGACGACAATGACTTTCACAACCTTCTTCCCGTCCACGTATCGACGGACGCCATCATCCGCGAGCGAAAGCGTTTCAAGCTCCTTTTCCTGTGTATCAACCGCAACACTGATCTTCGAGCGGAGTTTGCCATTCACCTGGACAACGACTTCGACCTCACTTTGTTTGAGTTTGGATTCGTCATAGGACGGCCAGGGTTCATAGGCAAGACTCCGGCCATGACCAAGCAGTTGCCAAAGCTCCTCGGCAACATGCGGAGCAAATGGGGCAAGTAGGAGCACAAAGGGCTCAAGGATTTGCCGGGGACGCATTTCTCTCCGCGTTACTTCATTCACAAAGATCATCATCTGCGCAATGGCCGTGTTGAACCTGAGACCTTCGATGTCCTCACCCACTTTCTTCACTGTCGCATGGTACACGCGCTCAAGGTCTGCATCCATCGGCTGATTCGTGACTTCGGGATTGAGACGTCCTGCATCATCAACGTAAAGTCGCCACACCCGGTTCAGAAAACGAAGCACACCTTCAACTCCACGCGTACTCCAGGGCTTCATTTCTTCCAAGGGTCCCATAAACATTTCAAACAGTCGCATCGCATCAGCGCCGTACTCTTTGACGATTTCGTCCGGGTTCACGACGTTGCCACGGGATTTTGACATCTTCCGTGAATCCTCACCGAGGATTGTGCCTTGATGACGGAGCTTCATAAATGGTTCGGCTGTGCTCAAGTGGCCAAGGTCAAACAGTACTTTATGCCAGAACCGGGCGTACATCAGATGCAAAACCGCATGCTCGGCCCCACCAACGTACAGATCAACCGGCATCCAGTAGTTGTCTTTGCCACGATCAACAAACGCAGAGTCATTGTTCGGATCGAGGTACCTGAGATAGTACCAGCATGAACCGGCCCATTGCGGCATGGTGTTCGTTTCGCGGCGACCTTTTAATCCTGTGCGCTTATCAACTACGTTCACCCAATCTGCAACAAGCGCAAGAGGCGACTCGGTCGTTCCGCTCGGCTGGAATTTCCCAAGTTCAGGGAGCAACAAGGGAAGCTCCTTCTCCTCAACAGGTTCCATTGTGCCGTCTTCGAGGTGAACAATAGGAATCGGCTCACCCCAGTAACGCTGGCGTGAGAAAAGCCAGTCCCGCAGTTTAAACTGCATGGCCGCTTTGCCGATGCCGCGCTTCTCCAACCATTGTACAATTCTCTTCCGCGCTTCCGCTGGAGTCGATCCATTCAACTCAACCTCAGCGTTCGCAGAATTGACAAGCGTTCCCTTCTCATTGTCACTGAACGCAGCTTGGGAAACGTCCCCGCCGGCGACAACTTCGACAATTGGCAATTTGAACGCGGTAGCAAATGCATGATCGCGCTCATCATGCCCGGGCACAGCCATGATGGCGCCGGTTCCATATCCCATCAATACATAGTCTGCAATCCACACCGGGATTTCACGGCCTGTAGCTGGATTGAGGGCAAACCCGCCAGTAAAAACCCCTGTTTTTTCGGCGGCCCCTCCGCGCTCAACATCGCTTCGCGTCCGTGCATGAACCTGGTATTGCTCAACCGCAATCCGGTGCTGGTCAATCGTAATCGAAGGAACCAGGGGGTGTTCCGGAGCGAGGACCATGTAGGTCGCGCCAAATAGAGTGTCCGGTCGCGTTGTAAAGACTTTAATACTTTGACCAATTGCCGAGACATCAAAACGAATCTCTGCACCTTCTGATCGTCCGATCCAGTTACGCTGTTGGTCAATGGTTGAAACAGGCCAGTCAAGCGATTTACTGTCCTCAAGCAAGCGGTCGGCGTACGCTGTAATGCGCATCATCCACTGCTTCAGCGGACGGCGTTCAACGGTGTATCCTTTGTCTGTCCACTCGGCGACTTCTTCGTTTGCGAGAACCGTTCCCAATGCTTCACACCAATTCACGGGGATTTCCGCGACATAGCAGAGACGAAAGTTCTTGAGGGCATCGTGTTGCTCTCGCCTGTTCATGTTCTTCCAGCCATCGGACGTAAAGCAACAAGCCTCATCATCACAATACCGCGTACAATCAATCCGCGTACATCCCGATTTTTCAAATTCACGAATCAAATCTGCAATGGGTCGCGCTTTGTTCACGCGGTAGTCAAACCACGAATTGTAAATCTGAAGAAAAATCCATTGCGTCCATTTGTAATAGGCGGGATTCGTCGTGTCAACTTCCCTGTTCCAATCATAACTCAGACCCAGCATTTTGATCTGCCGCCGGAACGTGTCGATGTTTTGTTCAGTGGTGATTCGCGGATGGATATTGGTCTGCATGGCGTAGCGCTCTGCGGGCAAACCGAAAGCGTCCCACCCGATGGGATGAAGGACATTGTAGCCCTGCATCCTTTTGTACCGACAAAGAATATCGGTTGCGGTGTAACCTTCAGGGTGGCCTACATGCAGCCCTGCACCAGAAGGATATGGAAACATATCGAGGACGTACAGCTTCTTACGATCTTGTGCGCCAGTTGTATGGAACGTTTTGTTTTCGTCCCAGTGCTTTTGCCACTTTGGTTCTATGGATGAGAAAGGATAATTCATGAATGAGATTTAGAAAATGTGCTTTGTCTAACTGGTTGGAAATCTATCCAATCACGGTGTGACAATCAAACGGGCTGAAGGGCTTTCAAAACCATGAGCGTGATGTCATCGGATTGCACTGCGCCGCGTGTGAATTGAAGGATATCCTGATGAAGGGCATCGATAAGGGACTGGGCGGAGAGATGGCGATGGTCGTGAATAAAGACCTCTAGCCGTTCTTCGCTGTACTCCTGCGATGTCTTGCTCATGGCTTCACTGACGCCATCCGTAAAAAGAACCAGAACATCGTCCGGGCGAAGTGTGATGCTCCCCTGCTCGTACGGCGTCATGGTCGGTACAATGCCGAGGATCATTCCGCCTGATTCGAGTCGGACAGTCATCCCGTCACCTCGAATGAGAAACGGGTAGTTGTGTCCGGCGTTCACGTATGTAAGGGTCAAGGATGAAGGATCAAGAAAACCCCAGAAGAAAGTGATGAACTTGTCTGCGCCTGTGTTGTGGCACATCAGGTCGTTCACACGCGCAGTTAACTCGCTCAGGGAAATCCTTAGCGGCACGAGTGCCCGAATCGTGGCTTGCAGGTTCGCCATCAACAAAGCGGCAGGAGTTCCCTTCCCGGACACATCACCAATTGCAATGACATACATGCTCTCACTTGTAGTAATTGCGTCGTAATAATCTCCTCCCACTTGCTTTGAGGAGATATTCGTCGCGGCAATGTCGAAGAATGGGATCGCCGGCAATACGCTTGGAAGAAGTCCTTTCTGAATTTCGCGTGCGATCTGGAGTTCATCTTCAAGCTTTTGCTTTTCCAGCGCCTCTTTGAACAATCGCGCATTCTCCAGCGAAATGATCGCAAGATTGCCAAGCGACGAAAGAAGATCCATATCCGCCTGAAGATACGGCTCGCGGCTCAGCTTCTCCCCAAGACAGATCAGGCCGCGCGTTTCACCCTGAATCTGCATCGGCACAACGACCGCGATGCCCAAGGCCGCAAGCGGCTCGACTGCTGCAGCACCTCGCTTGGAGGCCACGTCGGAAATCAAAGATGCATTCTTGATCTTAAGTCCGCACAGGAATTCACCCTGCGGAACCGCGCCATCCACACGCGAGGAAACCACGATCATGTCCGGCCCCTTGCTAAGGCAGACGAGGTACCGGCTCACTCCAATTTGACCGAGAATGGAGAACACCAGCAATCGGATGAGCTTATCCGGATCAAGAACAACGCTGAACTCTTTCCCGAGTTCGAACAGCGTGTTCAGTTCCTGAACCTTTCCATCCAGCCTGCGATTGAGAACCTGCATCTCCTCGATGCTTCGATTTTTCTCAATCGCCGTCGCCGAGATATTGGCGAGTGAACGAAGGTAGGTTGTTTCCTTCTCCGTGAGCCTTTTCTTTGAGAGGCGATCACCAAAACAGAGAAGGCCGATGGGACGCTCCGCGACGAACAACGGAAGAACAAAGCGCACGCCAGCCTTTCGAAGCTCCTTCGCCCAAGGGTGCCTTGCCGGACTCAGCCGGTCGATGAACAACAATGTTGGCGTGATCGATTTGATAGAAAACTGCCTTCCTGCGAGCTCTGATAAAAACCCCTTCACCATCTCCGCGCAGAATTGTCCCTTTCCGCAAGCAAGAAGAGCCATACCTTTCGACGAAAGCAGTTTCCCCATGATGGTGAGAAGAATGTGGCTGAGAACGAACTTCAGATCGGAGGAAGAGTTAATAACTTTACTGAACTCAAAAAGAGCGGTGTGTTCGAAGTGACTTTCGTAGGAATCGCGGGATGATCCGGAGGTCTTCTTCCGGCTTGTCGTTCGTGGCTTCATGCGAACAGCGGAGACGCCGCTAGTGCGGAAGGTACTTAATGAGCCGCACCTGATTGCGGCCGGGAGAAATGGTGTATTCCACTTTGTCCATCAACGACTTCATCAGGAAAATACCGAGGCCGCCACGGCGATAGTGGGAAAGATATTCCTTCATATCAGGAGATGATACCCCCGATGGGTCGAACTGCTTTCCGCTATCTGCAATCTTAACTTCAAACTTCTTATTTCCCCGCCGCACACTGATGGATATTTCACGATTCGGATCAAAGTTGTAGGCATGTTTGATGACGTTTGTGCACGCCTCGTCAATCGCCAGCGCAATTTTACTGACGTTCTCGTCATCGAAGCCGCATTCGCGCGCCGCGGCGGAAACGAATTCACGTACATCAATCAACCGATCCGTCTTACTTTCTATTTTGAGCACCTGGTCTTTCACGGCGTCTTCCGGCTAACGAACTGCCTCCGAAAATCGCCGGACCGCTTCCCCTTCCTCCTTGAAAATCTCATACAGAAGAGGAAACCCGAGCAGATCGAAAACATTGTAAACCTTTGGAGAGAGATTGGTGAGTTTAATATCACCCTTGTTCTTGCGAACGTCTTCGATGAATGCCATAAAGACGCCGAGTCCGGCACTGCTGATGTAGGAAAGGTCTTTGCAATTGACCACAATCCGGTACCGCTCTATTTTGAGCAAACCCTGAAAGGCTTCCTCAAGCTTTGGCGCAGTATGGGCGTCCAGGTATCCCTTCAATTCGAGCACGTTGATGCTCTCCTGTTCCCGTTGTGCAATGCGAAAATCACTCATCTGACATTCCTCCAAAAAAGAGTTTACGCCGGTCTTCGTCCGTTACCAAGCCACTTCAAGACAACCACGGTCAGGTCATCATCATTCGCCTGATGGTCAACATGCGATTTCACCGTGTCTAGAATCCGTGTCTTGATTCCCTCGGCGGTGTCATCGCTGGCATGAAGTACAACGTCCATGAGGCGTTCATATCCAAATTCGTCGTCGCCCCGGCGCGCTTCCGTTACCCCGTCCGTGTACAAGACACACACATCCCCCTCCCGCAGATTCAACGTTTGCTGTTCCATGCTGTCGGAAAAAGTGGATTCCTTGCTCAGGCCAAGTCCCATCCCCGACGGCCGGATGTATTGCGCCCTGCCTTCAGAAATGAATAACATCGGACAATGACCTGCTCGGGAGAGTGTGAGTGTGCCGTCTACGATATCAACGACCGCATAAATTAAGCTAATAAATGAGTGTTTGTCAATTGACGACGATAGCACTTCATTCGCCTTGATGACAAAATCACGAGGCGAAGGATACAACCGACAGAGGGACTGAAATATTCCTTTCACTTCGGACATGTAGAACGCCGCGGAGACTCCCTTTCCTGAAACATCACCGACGACAATACCTAATCGCGAGGAATCAAGCTGATGAACGTCGTAATAGTCACCGCCGACCTCAAACGCGGGCGTCGAGACAGCATCGAGTTGGAGGGATGAGAACTGCGGAAGAGTTTGGGGAAGCAGCTTCCGCTGCATCTCTTGCGCAAGCATCATCTCGCGCATGAGACGCTCACGCGCGATCGATGTCCTAATGAGGCGAGAGTTCTCAATGGCAATTGTCGCCTGGTCGGCAAAAGCTGAAATCACATCCACGTCATCCTTGAAAAAACCGTGCGTCGTGTCCTTTGTCGCGTACAGCACACCGATGGGACCGCTGTGTGAAACAAGCGGAACTATCACCATCGATGCAGTCAGGACTTTCTCCTTTTTGAGGTGCTTGAACCGCTGGTCGTTCGAAAAATCATCGATGACCATCGGTGCACGTGTCCTCAACACCTCGTTTCTGATGTCCGCTCCATGGCCCGACAGCAAACGCGCGATCTCGTCCTCATTAATGTTTCTCACCCCAACGGTTTGAAACAATCCGGTATCCGCAATTTGATGCGCGGCGGGGAGCAACAGCCCGGGCTTCGTGTCGGCAGAGCTTCCTAATACCTCCAACCAACACGCTTTTGCCTCGCACACCTGCAACGTCATCGACGTTACCGTATTCACCAATTCCTCAAAATCGAAAACCTGCGTTACCAAACGACTGAGATTGTGGAGCGACGTGACCTCGGTTGATTTTCTGTCAAACGCCTCGGCCGTGGGCAAATGAAACAACGTGCTGACAAACGCCATTCCTGAATAAACGCAACCAAACAACAGCATCACTGAGATGAATTGTCCAAGCGGCCTCGAATGATACAACAGCGACTGGTCCACCGACGAAAACTGATGAAGTCCGACGTTTAGACCCAAGAGGCAGAGGAAAAGAAAAAAGCCGTACACAAGACTGACGAGTTTTTCCTTTTTGGTCAGGTAGACGATCCACGAAAGGCGGAAAGAAACAATCGCCGCGACGAGGATGGTGCATCCAAAAAGAACGGAGGTGAGAACGCTGGATTCGAGCGGCTCCAGTACAAGCGTGGAGATGACTGTTGCCGCAGTCAGTATCAACAAGATGCGATAATTGCGCAACGAGCCACGGTTGCGTTTGAACAAAACCAAATCACCAAGAAGAATCAGGAGAACAACTGCGTACAACCCAAGGCAGACGCTGAGAAGAGTTGCGATGAACAACGTCCCATAGTCAAGCGGAAGCAGTGCGTACTCCTTGGATTCGAACTGCTGGGTGCCGGACATGCCCACTGCAATGATGAGGATAAGCGTCAGAAGAGTTGCGATCAGCATGATCCCGAGTTTTTTCATCGGGCTGTGTCGGCGTTTGCGGAGAGTCGTCTGCACAACGAGATACAACATCCCCATCGCGGCAATACTCATGAGGTCGCGTGTGATACTCATGCCGCCGATTCCCAACGCCACGTTCTTGCGAATCAAGTCCATGACGAACACAATTAGCAGAAGAAGCGCAGCGCCGCCTGCGATAAGAATGCGTTTGAACTTCATGAAGTCCTGAAGGAGTACACTACACTTTCAACTGAAGCCAGGAGTCGCTCTTGTACTTCAGGTAGATCAGAACCGTGTACGAGAGAATATATATAGGAAGAGCCAGCCACGCACCAAGGAGGCCACCACCCAGAATCACTCCAAACAAATAACAGACGGGGAGAAAAACAATCCAGTGGGTAAGCACTTCGATGATCATGACGTACAGTGTTGCCCCTGCCGCCTGCAATGCGTGTGCCAGCACGATACCTGCGGCGTAAAAGATCTGGGCAGCACCTGCAAGCTGGAGAATCGGCCTTGCAACCTGTTCAACGCTGGGATCATTAGTAATCATTCCGATCACCATGCCCGGAAGAAGAATAAACAACGCACCGAGGATAATCGTAAAGTACGTTGCAAGCCGCGCCGCTTCAAATCCGTAACGCCGCGCCATCAGATGATGCCCACTCCCCAGACTTTGTCCGACCAGGGTTTGGGCCCCAATACCAAATCCAAAGCATGGGAGGAAGGACATGAACAAAGCAGAGATCACCACCTGACTCCCCGCCTGTTCGAGCGTCCCCAACGTTCCTGTAATCGCCACGAAAACAAGAAAGCCGAGCAGAATCAGCATGTTTTGGAACGACACCGGTGCCGAGATGCTGACAATCTGAGTCATAATCCCACGGCGGACATGGATGGCTTCATAGTATTTGTAAGTCTTTCGGTATAACGGAAGAAAAGTTACACCGACAGAGAAGAGACAACCGATAAGGTTACTCACTGCTGAAGCGCATCCGGCGCCTGCCAAACCCATTTCCGGTAACCCAAGCTTTCCAAAGATCAGCAGATAGTTCAGAATGATGTTGGATAGATTGATGATGATTGCCGAAATCATGAAAACATTTGTATGCCCGATTCCATTGAAAAAGCCGCGGTATGCAACAACCACGAGAAAGAACCCGAGCCCGACAAAACGCCATTGCATGTATTCCGTGCCGGCCTCCGGAACTCTTGGATCGCTGGCGAAAAAATCGAGCATCTGATAGGAAAAAAAGTAGCCAACGACGCTGCAGATACCACCCACAAGCAAAGCGAGAAGAAGGGAGTTATTCAAGACGTCTCCCGCCCCTGAATGGTTTCCTTCGCCGAACCTCCGAGCGGACAACACATGTGTGCCGGTCGCCATGCTGGAGAAAAAACTGGTAATCGCCCACGCGGCAAGAAGTCCCAAACCAAGGGCCGCAAGGACAACTTCAGTGTTCTCCAGACGACCAACCATGGCGGTTTCGGCAACCGAGACCACCATTTGGGAAGAGAGACCCGCCACAGCGGGTGAGGAAACACTGAGAACCTTGCGCGTGAGAGGCTTGTCAGGAAGGAAGTTCATGCCCCCGACGCACGCGGACGTGCTTCACGCAAGGAAGTGTCAAACTGAAAGCTGGGCTATGAACCTGTCAGCGTCACGCGCCGCGGCGCTTTTTGGAAAATCCTTTTTGACTCTCTTGTAAAGTTCCACTGCGCGCTCTTTGTCCCCGGCAAGTCCGTATGCCCGGGCGGCATGAGAGAGATTCTCCGCTGCAGAGACATCTTCGGAGTATGACGTTCCGGCTTTCTCATACGACGATGCGGCTTTGGCATAGTCCCCTTTTGCTTCGTAGCACGCGCCAATACCGACCAGCCGCGAGACAATCAAACCCTGCTCCGACGGACTGAAGCTTTCATACTGATCGATCGCATCGTCATATCTGCCAAGACGGTTGTAGGCATTCGCGAGGTAGAACCGCGCGATGTCTCCTGAAGGAGAGCCGCCGTAGTTATCAACAATTGATTTCAGGCCGGCGATATTCTTTTCCGGTACCCCATCAATCGCTTGTTGAAGCTGGTTTGTGTCAAAGAGCTGCATAACCTTTGCCATTTCAACCGATGCCTTTTCATTGTTGGCCTTGCGATTGTTTACGTACACGACTACAAGAATAACAATCACAATCATCGATATTATCGCAATGGTCGCATACTTCTTTCGCTCTTCATAATAGTCGCGCACTTTGGCGTAGGTTGTTACAAGTTTGTCCTCTTTAAGCTCTCTCTTTGAGATCTTCTTTTTTGGATTTAGCATGATTGCCTTTCGCGAAAATATATCTGGTGTTTTTCAGTGCGCCCGTCGGGAGTCGAACCCGAAACCTTTGGCTCCGGAGGCCAACACTCTATCCAATTGAGCTACGGGCGCAGCAAAACCAAGAACTCACCTCGACGGACTGGACGCGGATTGCGTAAGCATTAATATATCAAAAAATGGTACGGTTTTCAAACCCTGTGTGGCCGTCTCGAAGGTCATCTGACCATGTGAACGCGTGAAAAAACATACTCCGGCGCGATGTTTTTCATGCACAGAAATGTTTTTATCGGACACTTGTTCCCGCCGTGAATGGAGCATGGACGGCATGCCAGGCCGTGGGTTTGGATGATTTCGTCGTGAATTCCCAGTGGGGCAAACCCGAACTCCGGGACTGTTGCACCGAAAATTGCGATTACCGGTGTTCGCATGGCAACAGCGAGATGCATCGGCGCGCTGTCATTCGAAACCAGTATCCTGCATCGGCCAATCAATTCCGCCGATTGAAGAAGAGACAATCGTCCGGCGGCATTACGTGTATCGCTCATTCCCGCCCCTTCAAGAATCCTCCGACATAGTGCACCATCCTCTTTTCCACCAACGGTGATAACAGCGTCACCGGAGGAGTGGATAAGCTTCACGAGCTCAACGAACTGTTCCTCAGGCCATCGTTTCGTAAACCACACCGACCCGGGTGCAATTACCACCATCCTGTCGTTCTTACGCAGTCCCGCTCCTGCAAGAAGTTCATCAACAACCTGTTTGTCTCGCTCCGATGGAAACAGCTCCGGGAGTATGACGTCGGCATGGTCGAGTCCAAGCGGTTGGAGGAGTGAAAGGTTCCTTCGGATCTCGTGGAGGTCTTCCTGATATCTGACAGTCCTTGTGAACAACAGACTTCCGGCGCTCGTGGAAAACCCAATGCGTGCCGGGATACCGGCTCCACGCACAACAACAGCGCTTCTCAATGAACGGTGCGGGACAATCGCAAGGTCAAACGATACCGCCCGGAGAAGTCTGGTGATCTCAACCATTCCCTTCACGCCTTTATTGTCCCCGCGTTTGTCGTAGACAATCACTTCGTTCACTGCAGGATGGTTCTCAAGAAGGTTCGACGCCGCGGGGATTGTCATCATGGCAATTTGGGCATCCGGAAAGTGCTTTCGCAGTACCTGTGCAACCGGAAGCGTCAGAACAACGTCGCCAATGAAAGCCGTCTGGAGTATGAGGATACGCCGGGGAGAAATCATGATGCAGGTTCTAGGTTCGAGTCTGTTCCGAATGTGTTGCGCGGTAATACTCCGTGTGTTTCCAGCGTCTATGCATCCAGAGCCATTGATCCGGATATTGACGGATATACCGTTCCAGAATTGCCGTGTGCCTTCGCGTGAGCTCAATGACCTGCGCCTCGGGCGTATCGCCAAGGTTCGAGTCGTCAATCCGTTCGAAATGCACATCGCTTTTCCCGCCGGCGCTCCGGACAAGAAACGGCATGATGATTGGCGCCCCTGTTTTAAGGCTAAACACTGCCGCGCCGCGGTGGGTAGCCGCAGGTCTGCCGAAGAACTCGACAAACACTGATTCCTTGGGTGCACTTTGGTCTCCAAGGAGCCCGACCGTGTTTCCGCTTTTCAAAGTCCGCATCGTCTCACGCACCGACTGAGCCATGTAGACAACACTGTTGCCAAATCTGGCGCGTCCGGCATTGACAAACTGGTCAACGCGTTTGTTGCGCTGTTCCTGCGCAATGATCATCATCGGGACACCCAGATTCAGGCGCATACTTGTTACAAACATTTCCCATGCCCCAAAATGACCGGAGAGAAGAACAACTCCCTTTCCATCAGCAAAAGCTTCATCGAAGACACCCCTGTTACCAAGTCGCGTAAGGGGCTTCAGAGCCTTCTCGGTCTTTCCTTGGGACCACAGCATCTCACAAATCGAACGCCCGTAGTTGCAGTACGCTCCACGCGCGATTGTATTCACTTGTTCCGCAGTATGCAATGGAAACGCGCGGCGGAGATTGTCCAGGGCCACCTCCTTGCGGAAGGTTGTCAGATTGAACACGACCTTTCCCAGTGATGCCCCGAAACGGCTTGCTTGTTCAAAGGGTAGAAAGCCGGTGAGCAAACTGAGAAACCGAAGTGCGGCGTACTCGAGAAGATCAGCCATGAACCCGGCTACTTTGGAGAAGAGAATCTGATCCAGTCAGGGTTGTGCAGTTCATTGCGATGGGTAGAATGAACGAGATCATAGTCGCCCCCAGTCTGTCGTAACACAAATACAAAGATAACACCGCCTTGGATGCTGTTGTAGTTCCAAACCTCATAAGGTCGTGTATCCGGCTCATTGGGATGACGGTCAATATCATCCGGAACACCATAAATGATATGCACACGACCCCGGTCCGTGCGATAACCGTCAATGCCGAGTTCCCGGAAATTTTGATTGGCGAAACGGGCCCGTTCGAGATACAGTGGGCGAAATCCCTGCTCGCGCTTGCCCCAGAATTCCTGCAAGAAGCGTCGCTTCGGTTCAGGGCCTGTGAGTTTCTCAAATTGGACGCGCTCTGCGTATGCGGATTCGTATCGCGCCCATTGGAACTCCCGGTCAAGTTCCTCCTCGGACATGCGCGCAAATTCCTCGGCGGGAACAAATGATTTGAGGGATAGCATGGATGAATCAATGCCGCGCGACTGATTAAAGACGAAGAACCGACGTCCCGCGGCACTTATCGCCTTGCGAGAGGAGTCAACAATCGACAGCATGACCGTGTATGTTCCGGTACGGAGTTCCTTGGTAACGATGTTGTCAACCACAACATTTGATTCACCGGTCCGCTTCTTTACCTTCTCACGGGAAAAGACCTCCCTGCCGATGCCGTCCGTTACGGTGGTCTTCAGCACGTAGTCGCTCTTCTCTCCGCCAGCCAGCACATTGTAAATCTCCGCATATACAAAGCATGGTTGATTCTCGGTGAAAATGCATTCAACACTGGGAACAACTTCAAGCGTATTCTTGAAAAACTGTGAACCCTGTTTGCCTTGCTTGATGTTTGTCGCAAGCTCCACATCGCTCAAAACAAGCTTCTCACCTCCGAGAAGCCTGATCGGAACAATCATTGAAACCGTGTCGACGCTTGAAGTCTCGTTGCGATCTCGGGCAATCAGCGTGAGAGTATATTGTCCCTCGGGGAGCATCACAGTGGAAAGCCCTACCAGGTTCATCGAACTACGGGTCGTGTCCCGAAGAACATGCGGCACCAGCCATCGGTCGGCTGAGACGGACACCTCTCCCCGCCGGATAACCATCGTTACTTCGGCAGCCGCTGTTAACCCGGTGGAATCCCTGATGTAGGTCAGTTGGCGTTCCGGAATGGAATAGTACACTTCGAGGTAGACGTTTGTTGAATCACCTCTGAAGCGCGCATAATCCACACTAATTTTCAGCGGAGACTTCGTTGGAGTATTCTGCGCCCGGCTCCATGAAAAGATCGTAAGAACTAAGCACACGAAATAGAAAACGCGGTTCATTCCCCCATCACCTTTACTATCACGCGTTTCCTTCTTTTCCCGTCAAATTCAGCGTAGTAAATCTGTTGCCATGGGCCGAAATCAAGCTTGCCATTGGTTATCGGAACAATAACCTCATGGTGCACAAGAATGCTCTTCAAATGAGAGTCGCCGTTATCTTCACCGGTACGATGATGACGGTAATCCTGATTGAACGGAGCAAGTTGTTCCAACCACTCGTCAATGTCCTGGATCAAGCCGTCCTCGGCATCGTTTACGTAAACGCCGGCGGTAATATGCATCGCAGAGACAAGGACCATGCCTTCTTTGACTCCACTCTTCGTAACGATTTGCTGGACCTTCTCTGTGATATTGATGTACTCTCGATGCGCTGATGTATTGAACCAGAGGTATTCCGTTGCGGTTTTCATATCCACTCAAACAATTCCGAGCAAAGCTTTCGCCTTCTGAACCAGTTCGCTGGCAACAAACGGTTTTGGAAAGAAATCATCACCACCTGCTGCAAGGACTTCCTCTCTGATATTCGCGCGACCATATCCGCTCGTGCCCATCACCTTCATCGATGGCTTAATCTCCTTGACTTTCTCGATCAACTTTACGCCCTCAAGTTTCGGAAGACCGAGGTCGGTAACCAGAAGAACAATTTCGTCCTTGTGCGCCGTCATCAAATCCAACGCTGCCTGTCCATCCTCACCTTCAAACACGCGAAATCCTTCCATCTGGAATAGGATTGTTAGAAGTTGACGAATTTCATTCTGATCCTCTGCGAGCAGGACTCCCGGCTTCTGTTTCTCGTCCATGATTCAATCCCAGATAATTGAATAAACCGGTTCAACGTCAACGGGGACGTGGGTCAGGTTCTCCAGCGATGAAGCGATCTCCCGCGGCGTTCCTCCCCATTGCCTGAAAAAAGCATTGGCGTCATCGTAATCCCCTTTGGCCTCAAACTCCAGAAGAATCTTCGCCATCCCCGAAATGGCCGGACCGATGCGGTCGAAGTTAACGGACCACTTTTTTGTAACCGGATCGAGCCGAATTCCCTGTCTGTCCCAGAGAAAATTCAGTTCACAAATTGTCGCTTTGCCATGGGCTTCCGTCGTTCCGAAGCGGATGGTTCTGAACAACGACGCGAGATATGAAACGTAATGGACCCTCTCCATTTCGCGCGAAATGATTCCCTTGTCAATGAAATACTTCATGGAATGAAGTCCCGCCAAATCCGCCTTCCCTTCCTCAATGGCGGAATAGTGCTCTTTCAAAGCGCCGCTAACGGGAACCGGATCTCGCGTTCCGTACACATATTGCGGACCGAGCGCGTGGCAAAGTTCATGCATCAGCACGAAGTTGAAGACTCCCTGAGGCGTAATGAATTCAATCTGGTCGGAAGCGATCACCTCGCGGCCGACCGGCTCGATAATCTTTTCCACACGCGCCTTCATCATGTTCTTCCAGTATGTCTTCTTTGTTCCTTTGGTGGTTTGCACTTTTGGATCATTGGGAAGGTTTGCGGCTACCGGCTGATATCCGGTCGCAATATCGCCCGCACGGATAACATCCGTAACGATTACCATCGGCGATGCCAGGCCCTTGATGGATCGTTTGTACTTCACATCGTGCGGCAGGTGTTGTTCAAGGGCGTCGAGATGGCGCGTGTAGACCTCCAGCTTCCGGCTCTCTTCCTTGTCGCGAATCCCAATTGTGGCTTCATAGGTTGCTTTCAGGTTCATCAGCTCGTCTTCGTAAACTTCATATGGCCCGAACACAAGATCAACATCATGGTCCTTCAGATCGATCCAATCGCAATCACTTTCGTAGTAGTCGTCTGACATCAAAGCGCGTGAACGGCTTTCGAGGAATTTCTTGAGCGAAGCGTTGTCTGTGAATGTCGAAGCTTTCGCGAGAAGATCGGCAGCCGGTCTGATCCACTGTTCAAATTCCCGGTGATAGGGAACTGCACGCAACATCCCGTTCTCCAGCCGAATCACTGTGAACGCACTTCGAAACGCTTCCGCTTCCGACGGGTGTTCAGCAACAAACTGCTCAAACTTTTCCTTCGTCATGTCTTCGGGATAGAATCCTCGACCGGGAGTCTTCTTTTTCCCGCCGAAGAAATCCGCGAAGTGATCCATCTTGTCGAAGGGGCCGCCGTTGCGCACAACAAGGCGATGAAGTTTTTTGGCAAACGGGTCATCGAGCGCCGCAAGGCTATCCCTGAGTGGAATGCCCGCCGTGTAGATTTGGTTCAAGTATGCCTCATGCAAAAGCTGGGCGGCATCCACCAGACATTTTAGGAATTCTTTGTCACGGGCAGAGTAACCGGACGCGTCAAACACCATGGGAATCTGAACGAGGCGGGATAAACGCGCGTCGATATCATCTTCCCGCGGATCCGACTGCTGCGACGCACATGCAACGAAAAGCACGGCAGGAATGAGCAGGGAAAGCAGACTTTGCAGCTTCACAACATGTTCCAAAGGTGGTTGATGCAGACTTGGGACATATCAAATCCAAAAGTTTGGTCAGAATCAACATGGGCTAGAAACACTCTTCCTCCAAAGATTGAATGGCCCCGGCCAGCTTCGTATATTCCATCGTGTCAGCAAAGTCACGCAATCCAACAACTGCCCCCCCGAACCCTATGACCCTGTCCGAGACCATCAGATACCTCAGCGCTGCATCACTTTTGACCGCATCGGCCATTGCAAAACCAACCGCGGCCGCGAAATCCGCAGGACCCGAACAGTTTTCCGCGTTCTACAATCGTGTGATTGCGACGAAGGACTCGGCCGAACGATCTGAAATTGTCAGCGCATTTCTTGACTCCGTCAAAGCCACCGGAAGAGCTGTTCTTGAAGACTCTACCGTACATTTTCTTTTTCAAGGCAAAGCGGAACGCGTGTCGGTGCCGGGCGACCTGAACGGATGGGACCCAAAAGGGGATACCATGACCCGCATCCCGCGCACAAATCTGTTTCATCTTGCAAAGGACGTCGCCTTTGCAGCTCGGTTTGAATACAAAATCGTTGCGGATTCAGTTTGGATGCTTGATCCACTCAACCAACAACAAGCAATTGGTGGATATGGGGCCAACTCGGAAATCTGGATGCCGGGTTACACGCCGCCTCCGGAAATTGAACCACGCCAGAACATTTCTCACGGCAGAATCGACACAATGAAAGTCAGGAGCAAACTCCTTGGGAGAATACATACCGCCTTTGTCTATACTCCCCCCGGATACTCTGATACAAAACATATGTACCCATCCATCTATGTCATGGATGGAGGAGAGTATCTATCGCTTGCGCTCATGAACAACGTTTTGGACAACCTCATTGCCGACGAACGCATTGAACCTGTCGTCGCCATTTTTCTTGACCCTCGAACAGACATTCGTGATTCAAAGACAAGCATGCGCATGCAGGACTACACGATGAGCGATTCGTTCGTGAACTTCATGATAAGGGAACTGCGACCGAGAGTGATGATGAGATTTCGCGTTAGCAACGATTCGGCGAAGATTGGCATCATGGGGGCTTCTCTTGGCGGGCTCATTGCGACGTACGCAGGGTTCACACGGCCAGAGCGTTTCGGGCTGGTCGCAGCCCAGTCTCCATCGTATTGGTGGAACCAGGACTCGATGATAACTCTCATCAAGGATGGGCCGCGAAAAAATGTCAAGTTTTACATAGATACGGGTACGATACGTGATGCCCGCGATGAATCTCGGAGAATGGTCGACGCCCTTGAAGCGAAAGGTTATGCGTTGCACTATCGCGAATATCCAGAGGGACACAATTGGGTTAACTGGCGTGCTCGGCTTGACGACATCCTTGAGTACTTTTGGGGAACGAAGAAATGATAAGGCTCCTCCGCACTCTCTTCCTTTGCATTCTCTCATCCGCGACGGCTCAACATCTCGACTCTCTCGGCATTGAAGTCTCCGGCCGGTCGCGCGAGTTTTCATTTACGAACAAGGAATCTGCCTTCCTTTACGGGGAAACGAACGCCGCAAATACCTCCGGCTGGATGGGGTTCAATGTGTTTGGCCATGAATTCCTTGATGACTACGAGTTACTCGTCGATGGCAAGGAATTGAAAAGATCCGAGGCGTTGAAAACAGTTGTCTATCCAGACCGGCTGGTCCGGCACTATCCGGGCGGGATCATCGAGCACGTTCAGCCCGCCGACAGTCTTGCTCTGTTTTCTGTCATGCTCACAAGCCAAAGCCCGGTTGCAGTCGCAGTCGTTCCTCTTTTTGCCGACGGACGGAAACGCGAGGACTATTTGCTGGAACAATCGACGGGAATGGTACTGCTTGCACGCTCAAACCACCTTGATCGTACACACAAGCAAAACTACCCCGCCTGGCTGGCGATCCACGGCAAGACGTTGGTTGTGATCGAACAGGATCAGCAGGTGAAGGATCAATATTCTCCTGTCGCGTGTGTTAGCACAAGAAACAAAAATCATCTCATCGTTTTTTCTGTCGGCGACTCAAAGGAAGAGGCACGTGTTGCGGCGACAAACTATGTGGGAAACGCGGAGGCACATATTTCCAAACGCCGGGCGCGCATGCAACAACTGCTCAACGAAACGGCAGTCCAAACCGATGACCGCAGATTCAACAAGGCGCTCGCATGGGCCAAACTTTCACTGGACGCACTCATTATGAACCAGGTGACAAAGGGGATTTTTGCAGGACTTCCATGGTTCAACAGCTATTGGGGGCGCGATACATTCATCTCGTTGCCCGGGGCTTGTCTCGTAACCGGAAGGTTCACGGAGGCCAAGCAAATCCTGAAATCTTTCTCGGACTTCCAGGAACGCGATTCTCTTTCCACAAATTTCGGCCGCATCCCGAATATCGTTACGACAACGGATACCGGCTACAATACCGCGGATGGAACCCCGCGCTTCGTTATGATGGCGCACGAGTACATCATGCGATCAGGCGATACTTCGTTCATGATGGAAGTGTTTCCGGTGGTTCTTCGCTCCATTGAAGGAACAATCAAGTACCATGCTGATGAATCCGGTTACCTCGTCCATGGAGAAGCGGAAACCTGGATGGACGCAGTCGGCCCCGAAGGCCCCTGGAGCCCGCGCGGGAACAGGGCAAACGACATTCAGGCGCTTTGGGCACAGCAATTGGAGACCGGAATTTGGTTTGCAACACAACTTGGTGATGCTGTGTCTGCCTATCGCTGGAATGGCATCCTCATAAAACTCAAAGAGAGCTTTCGACGTGACTTTATTGTCAACAATTTGGTTGTCGACCATTTGAATGCGGATGGTTCAAAAGACAACCAACTCCGACCGAATCAGATCTTTACACTTAATCTTGTTGACTTGAAAACCACGGCCACTGTCGTTGAAGCTGTCTCCTCGGAACTCACGTATCCATACGGGGTGGCATCCCTTTCTCAAAAGGATGACAACTTCCATCCGTATCATCAGTTCAGCACATACCCGAAGGACGCTGCGTATCACAACGGAACTGTGTGGACATGGCTTCAGGGTCCTCTCATCTCTGCCCTTTGCCGCTTTAACCGACAGGATATCGCCTGGAAAATCACAGCAAACACCGTCGAACAAATTCTCGAAAGAAATGCCGTTGGGACCCAGGCCGAATTGTTGGACGCGTTACCAAAACCCGGAAATATTCAACCCGATGCATCCGGGACATTCTCGCAGGCATGGAACCTTGCCGAGTTCATCCGGAACTTCTACGACGACTACCTCGGAATGCGGCTCACCCGTTTCGACCACTCACTTTCCATCCGTCCAAAGCTTCCAACGAAACTGGGCAACGTGAAGGCCACTCTCAATTTAAACGGGCGAAGCACTCCCATTGAAATCAATGAATCCGGAATAAGGATTTTCATCAACGGAAAGAATTTTCGCGTCGGAGGCCTTGTCACGGTGGAGCAGTCAGTATCGGACGGGAAAATCGCGCGAACAAAAGCCCACATCCGTCGCGGCAACACACTGAACTTTAAGCTCGAAAAGCAAACAGTACGCGTGCAATCAGGATCGGAACGCGTTGAAGCAACAACGGAGCTGGTACGATCGGACGCAACACTGGGCAAGACACTTTCACTCGCGAAACCGAATCTTAACGCCGGGCTAAATTCGCTCAAAGGTCCGGACTATCCGCTCCTTGCTCACAGCGTTGTGAAGAGAACGAATGTGCATGCGAAGCAACTCGTCAATAAGTCTGACGCTTCAGGTGATGACAGAGGAGTCGGAAGAGACCAATACACATATCCCGCAAACTCCAATTTCATCACAGGCTGTCTGGATATCAGTAACTTTGGACTTTACTCAGACGATTCTCTCGCTTATTTCTCATTAAAGTTCCGCGCCCTTGCAAATCCCGGTTGGCATCCCGAGTATGGGTTTCAATTGACTTGCGTGGCTATTGCGATTGATGCAGATGGAAAGAAAAACTCCGGAAATCGCATGGTTCCGCGAAATTCCGGTTTTGTGCTCGACGAATCCGTGGCCTATGAACGCGTTATCTTTGTTGGCGGAGGCCTGCGCATCGAAGATGCAGCCGGAAACGTCCTTGCGGCATATGTTCCAGCCTCAACAGATGTTTCCAATCCTCTGGGGAATTCCTCAACCTCAACAATAGAGTTTGCCATCCCACTTTCTTATCTTGGAACAATCAACGACCGCACCGGATTTACAGTTCTGGTTGGCGCGCAGGACGATCATGGCGGCTCCGGGCTCGGCGAGTTTCGGACCGTGAACGCCGTTGCAGGCGAATGGAACGGCGGCGGCAAGTCCGGAACAGAGACCTCCAATATTTATGACATGATGACCGTGACACCATCCAATCAACGATAGTCGAATTTCAACTCAAGGAACTCCACCATGCCGAATCAAACCGGGTCTAAGAAGAAAGGCCTTCCCTGGAAGAAGTGGCTTACGATCCTTATCTTGACTCCAGTTGTACTGTTTGCGCTATACTTGTGGTTCGTGTTAAGCTGGAGCTACTCAAACGGAGAGCGTGCAGGATACGTTCAGAAGCTCTCGAAGCAGGGCTGGCTTGTCAAAACATGGGAGGGAGAACTTTCAATGGTGAATGTACCGGGCGCAATGCAGGAAAAATTCTACTTCAGCGTGCGCAGCGATGAAGTTGCAGAAAAAATCAACAAGCATTTGGGAAAGCGCGTCGCCCTGGTGTATGAACAGCATGTTGGCATACCGACCACGTCATTCGGCAACACCTCGTACTTCATCGTGGACGTCAAGGTTTTGGAATAGAGCTTTCAGGGAGAAACCACATGTGCAGAAATATCAAAACGCTGTTCAACTTTGATCCGCCTGCAACGGATGAAGAAATACGGAGCGCTTCGGAGCAGTTTGTGAGAAAGCTGAGCGGGTTCACCAAGCCGTCGATAGCCAACGAAGCGGCATTTCACAAAGCCGTGAAAGACGTAACGAAGATTGCAAGGACGCTCGTGTACTCGCTGGAGACAAATGCGCCCCCACGCAACAGAGAGGTCGAAGCCGCCAAGGCGAAAATCAGAGCCCGCGTGCGGTTCGGAAAAGCGGTCTGATTACCCCTTTACACTCCCAAGTGTCAACCCTGACACAAGGTATTTGCTGAGCGCAAGGAACAGCACGACAACCGGCACTGCCACGATGATGGATGACGCGCCATAAAGCCCCCACTCCGTCGTCATATTTGCTTCAAACGATTTCAATCCAAGCGGAAGAGTCCACAAGTCCGAATCCTGCAGTATCTGTGCCGCAACAAGATATTCCGACCACGCCGTCATGAATGAGAACAACGCGGTGATTACCAAAGCCGGAGCCGCAAGCGGCAAAATGATCATATAGAACGCCTGGAACTGGTTACAACCATCAATCCGCGCCGCTTCTTCAAGACTGTACGGAATCGTATCGTAATAACCTTTCATCGTCCAGATAGTAAACGGCAAAGCGGTTGCGGTGTAAATGATAATCACGCCGATGAACGTGTTAATGAGCCCGAGACTGATGAGCATGATGTAAAGAGGCAGCAACAGCATTGTTGCCGGGAACATTTGCGTTGTCAATAACGTGAGCAGACCAATCTTTTTCCCGGTGAAATTGAACCGCGAAAACGCGTATCCCGTCATCGAGGCGAGAACAGTACCCGTCACCGTCACTGCAAGCGAAACCAGCAAACTGTTTATCATCCAGGTGAAAAACGGTCTGTCACGGAACAGCGAAGCATAGGAGGAGAGCGTCGCGTTGTCCGGAATGATCTCAAGTGCCGTTGAAAGAAGCCGGTCCGATGGACGGAGCGAGATTGTCAGCACCTGCAACACCGGATACAATGCAATTACCGAAAATACGATAAGCACGGTGTAAGAAAGCGCAATTCGTATGTTCCGCTTGGAAAACATGTCAGTACGCCGCCTCGGTTGCTTTTGTCCTGCGCATGAATGTCAGACTGAATACAAGGAGAATTGCAAAGATTACCATTGACAACGCCGCGGCATATCCATAGCGATACAGATTAAACGCCGCCTTGTACACAAATGAAACAAGGATATGCGTTTGGTCGGATGGTTCTCCGGCATTGCTCACCAGCCATACAATGTTCAGATTGTTGAATGTCCACACTGTGCCCAGCGTAATCGCCGGAATCATCACGGGACGCAAAAGTGGGATAGTAATCTTTGTGAGTTTGTGATACCACGAAGCACCGTCGATCTCAGCCGCCTCGTACAACTCATGCGGAATGCTCTGCAACGCCCCAAGCGCTATCACCATCATGAACGGAAACCCAAGCCAGACATTCGTGATGATGCACGCAATGAAGGCCTCCGTCGGACTCTTCAGCCATTGGACCGCCGGGAGGCTCAAGTATTTTGTGAGAATAAGATTGATGGATCCATACTCGTAGTTGAACATCCCGCGCCACGTCAATGCCACAATGTACTGTGGTATCGCCCAGGGAAGAATCAACAGCGTTCTGAACAGCGGCTTGCCCCTGATCTCCTTCTGATTTATGACGATGGCAAGAAACACCCCGACCACCACATGAAAGAAAACATTGACCACTGTCCAGATGATTGTTTTCAGAAAGACGACATAGAAGTCCGGTTGGGTCGGCTCGGTGAATACTTTGATGTACTGCTGTGGACCAATGACCGACCAATCCCTGATGTGCCGGAGGTTCATGTTGGAGAGCGAGATCACGACGTTGTAGAGGAAGGGGTAGAGCACTGTCGCAAACAGAATGAGGAAAGCCGGAATGACCAGCACAGCGATGAAGAGTTTGTGGTGAACGCGGTTCATACTATTCATTCATCTCCGCGATTTTCCTTAGAGCGAGTTCCTGCATTTCACGCGCAGCGATCTCTGGAGTTTTCGCTCCACCGAGCACGGCCTGGTAACTCGGCCGCATTGAATCCCAAATAGCCCGTAGTTCAGGCACGACCGGCATCAGCCGCCCTTGTTCAATCTGCTTCGCAGAGTTGCGGAGAATGTCATCGTTCTGCACAAACTCAGATTGCACGGCGGCAACGCGTGTGGGCATCGTTCCCAATTCGCGAGCAGTCTGCAACTGTCGCTCGGGATCCATCAGAAATTTCAGGAGAGAGACAACTAACGGGCGCTTTTCTTTGGGAACATTCGCATTCAACGAGAATCCCTTCGGTGAAACCATCGGCGCGCACCACAGGCCTGTCTTGGTAATTCTCGGGAGAGGAGCAACACCGATGTCAATCCCGGCCTTCTTGTAACTCGCCCATGACCAATCACCGTTGACGATCATTGCGCTCTTCCCATCCTTAAAGAGCAAGTCGGCAATATTGTAGTCCGCTTCACCGGGGATGATTTTGTACGTGTCGCGAAGATCGCGGATGAACTTCAGTCCATCAATTGTTCCCGGACTGTCAAGCGTGGGAACGCCCTCCTCGGTCATTACCCATCCGCCAAATCCTGTCATAAACGGAATGAAAAAGAATGGCTCGGTATAATTCCAAGTCAGGCCATAAACATCACTCCTGCCATCTCCGTTCGTATCTGCCGTGATGCGCTTCCCTGCTTCAATGAGTTCTTCATCTGTCTGCGGCGGTGTGGGAAGCATCTTCTTGTTGTACACCAACGCGAGATGATTCCCGAGTTTATCCGCCATTTGGTATACATGACCCTTATACCACGTTAATCCCTTAGGAATAAAGGAATCGAGGTAGTCCTTATCGAAGAGAGTCTCGAGGGGTACAATAATGTTCATGACTTCAAAAGGACCAACCATATCGGACGGGCCGTACACCAGGTCGGGGCCTTGTCCAGCGATTGATGCAACAATGAAACCGGAACGAAGCTCCTCTGTTTCCTTGTAGATTTGCTCGGCGGTGATGTCCGGATTCTGTCTCATGAATTCCTGCAGCTGTGCTTCCAGAATGTCGCGCTCATCCACACGCATCTGATGCCAGATAACAATATGGTTCGGATTGCTTTCCCTCCGGCAGCCGGATGCAGCAATGACGCAAACTACGAGGATAATGGAAGCGACGCGCATAATCAGAATTCGAAGACGAAACATTGCCCGGGGGCCAGCATAGTACGCAAGTGTCCATCCGTCAGCCTGAGTCTCTTTCCGCTAATGAGATCAGTGACTGATTTTTTTCCTTCCTCAATGTGAACATTGCATTCCACCTGCGCTGTAAAGTTTGTGCTGGAAACTATTGCCAGCCGTTTGCGTGGGCGTTCCGAAGACCGGGCGAAGGAGAAAATATGTTCGTTGTTGTCGTGCAGGACCTTTATAGATGCCGGGCTTGAGTTCATGACCATTTCCTTGTAGCGCGCGCGAATTCGCGAAACCATCGCTACCCACTTCACAAACTGATGCTTTGCCAGCCAATCGTAGGCGTACTCACTGAACAGGGGAAGGCTCTCAGAGGGATACCGCTGAAGATCGTCGTGGGTGAAGTCCAGTCCGGTGTTGATAGGGAACTTCTCGCCGATTTCAAATCCGGAATGAATGAACGGAATAGCGGGGATGAAATTGTTGATAAGCCAGGCCCACCGAGCGTAAACGATGCCGCATGAACGTGCCGCCGCTCTTGGAGTGTTGTGGTTTTCGGGCGTTGCAAAAAATGGAATGGGAAAACCTTCACGCTCGAATCGCTTGATGAGGTTTTTCATACGCGGCGGATGGTGTTCGTCAATCCAGGTGAAACCAAAGACCGCGTTGTATCCCTCTTCTCTGCTCTTGTGTGTTACGGAGAAGTTCTCATCCCAAAATGCAAAATCCGGATCAATGGCGCGCGCTGTGGCGACAAGCTCCCGCTTTAAATCCATTGGCAACGCATGACCCATATCAATCATGACACCGTCAATGTGGAATTCGCGCTGATAGTATGGAATGATCCCGACAATCCTGTCCCACAACGCACGGTTGATATGCACGGGTGAAGCCAGCCGGCTGTCATACATCCTGATAGTGTTGTAAGCGATGTAATTGAAGTCAGGATGATTGTACATCCTCAGGTATGTCACGTCTCCCCACGGGGGCTGGTTGTCATTCGGCGGCCAGTCTGCAAATGCGCCCGGGATTTTCACCTGCTGACTTACGTCCACAACTCCGATGTAGCGCCCATCTGTTTTTTCGATTCGATCCGTGGCTGGAGGTTGCGTAAACATGCTCCGGTGAATCGAATGCGGTGGCAGAAGGTGATCGAACCTGTTGTCCCTCACGTCATTATGAATCTTTTCAAGTTCCTCTCGAGTGAAAATCGGTGAACCATATCGCGACTCTTCGCGATGCCGCGGATCGCGCGCCTGGATTTCCTCTTTGATCCAATAAAACCATTCCGGGTGCTCGCGAACCCAGTCAGCATCCTTCGCGGCAGTGCGGAAAACAAACTCAAGCACGACGCGAAGCCCCATAGCATGCGCCGCCTCTACAAACGCCTTGAACTCGGTACGCGCCTCAAGTCCCAGGACCGGTTCCGCAAGGTTTTCATCAAGCTCGTAAGGATTTCTGATGGCATACGGCGAACCAAGAGTTCCCTTATTGCCGTCATGTCCGATGGACGTGATGGGCAGAAGGTGCACGGTGTTTGCCCCAAGCGATTTGATGTAGGGAAGCATTGCAATCGCCTTGAGAAAGGTCCCGGTCTCGCGGAACCCTGCCGGACCGATGGTCAGATCAAGCTTGCTATTCCCGTTATGGTCAAACGCTGTCGTGGTTCGAACAAACATATTGTAGATGACGGCTCCTTTGCTCCACTCTCCGCCCGTTGCACTTGCCTTGCTTTTGCGGAGGGGTTTCCCCTTGGCGATCTTTTTCAGTGCGTTAAGGTGAAATGCAAAGGGATCAACCTTGACCTTCTTGGGCGCGCCGCGATCCGAAAGCCACAACGAAGGAATAGCATAAACATGCTTTCTCTTCTTGTGCTCCTTTCTCTTCGCGGTAAGAGCTTTTTCAACCGCACGCAATGCGCTTCCTGAACGATACGTTCTCATTGTCCGAAAACATCCGTAACCGTTTGTGTTCCTCCGCCCGTCACAACATATACACGGTTGTGCTGAGCAAACTCTTCACTTGGCACCCACTCACCCTTTTTTCCGCTATTGGTATACTTGTATTGAACCTGCTCTCCCGCAGGAAGGCGCAGTTCCAGCGACCAAAGGTTGTCGCCGGCAGTTGCGTCCCCATGCGTCCCGTCATCGTACATGGCAATCACGTTTGGTGTCCACTCTCCAAGTTGCTTCGCGTTCCCGACGATGAAGACGGTTGAAATTTTTTCTTTCCGGGCATCGCACACGAATACTACGCGGACCTCTTCATCCGTGCTCTTGGCCATTGTTCCTTGGCCACCTGCAGAGCTGTTTCCTGCTTTCAAGATCGGATCAAATCCTGGTGAAAGAATTGTTGATCCTGCCAAACCCGCAAACTTGTACATATTTTCCAAATGAGTTCTGAAGGCAATATCAAACGGTTCATCCCCGGCCGGAGCTGATTGATCAGTTCCATACCACCAAAACCAATCAGAGCCTTCAGCGGCGTACATTGCTTCCCAAGCTTGATACGGATAGTATTCCTTCGAGCCGCTTTTAGGCGCAGCGCGTCTCGGGTCAGGTTGCTTGATGCCTGATTTCTCAAGATCAGTCCGGGCACGTAACAGGTATTCCCACGCAACGTTCTCCTCCTCTTCACCAATCCACGTGTCATAGTTTCCGTTGATCCAGGAGCCGGGCCACAACTGTTTTATGGCAGGCAGGCTCTCGACCGGATGTGGAGTAATTCCCCGGGATTTGTTGCCGGTGAGATACTCCGTCATCGTGGTGGTGACAATCTGTTTGCTCTCGTACAAGCGGCTGAGTTTTCTGTACAGGGCATTAAGAAATTGCTTTCCGTCAATATCCTCGCGGTACCACTCCCATGCATTTTCCCCGTCAAGAATCACTGTTATGAGAACATCGTCCTCGTTGCGCGAAGGGGCAAAAGTCAGAATTGACTGGATGAAATCCTCTGCGGCCTCCTCTCCTTTATAGGTCTGGTATTTGAACCCAATCCGGTCCGACAACTCTGTATCCCGGAAAACAAGCGCCATTGAGGCTGCACCATCGCCTGTTGGAAATCTATACGCTGACGTGTTTGGTTGGTCTTGGGGCGTGGATTTTTTCAACACTCGCACATCGCTCGCAGTCCAGAGGATGCCATTTTTTCTGAGAAGAGAAAGCACCTGTTGGGCAATTGAACCCTCACCGGGCCACATTCCGGTCGGAGCGCGGTCAAACACTTCCGTGTACATCATGACTGCTTTAACAATCTGGGCGTTTGCATCTGTGGGAAATGAGTAACGCGATGGATGGCGGTCGTCGGGTTGGCATATCTTCGCAAGACCAGAATCATAGATCAGAGGAAGTATGGGATGATAGTACGGTGTTGTAATGACCTCAATCTGACCCTTGTTTGTCTTAGAAGTGTACATCAATTCCTTGTGTACCGGAATGATGTTCGCCATCACTTTGTAGGCTTCAGCTACAATCCGGTTGCAATCCGCTTCCTCGATGTTCCTTCTCAAATAATATTTCCCGGAACGAAAACCGATGAGGTCGCTAAGGTCACATGTTGAACCATCCGCAAGGCGTATGGGGCCGACAAAAAAATCGGGGTCAAAATACGCGGCATAAAAAAAGAACTTGATCTCCCGCATTTGTTGCTCATTGAAAAGGTCACCGCCGGGCATCTGATCGACATCCAACTTCTTCTTGAGCGCTGCATACTCAGGAAATCGTTCTATCATGACCTCGCTAATACCAAAAGCGTTCCAGACATTTCTGTAGAGATGGTCTTTGTCTTCTTTGGTGAATTCGGAAGTCGGCTTCAATGCAAGATCAATCCAAGGGTCGGTGCGTCCTTTCCACTGCTTCCAGAGCCCGTTGACATCAACACGGCTGTTTTTCGTATCGACAAACGGCTCCAGTCTTTTCACGTAATACTCCCGCAACTGATGTAACAGCGACGAGGTAAGGTTGATATTGCAATGAATGTCCGGAAACTGTCCCAGCATTGCCGCCATGTCATAGTAGTCTTTTGTGGCGTGTGTGCGAACCCAGGGACCCTGCAATTGGTCAGTACCCGGATCAACATAGAGCGGTTGATGCTGATGCCAGATGATATTGAGATATACAGGTTTCTTATCAGGAGTTGCGGGATAGGTATCATTTGGATTGGAGGCAGGACGTGGGGGCTTATCCGTTAGAGCTATCTTGTTTTCCTGAGTAAGAACAAAAACAGAATTCTTTCCGGACTGATTGTAGTTATCCACCATTGCCGGATTGCCCGGATCGTTCACATAGTGTTCACCGTCAACGAGGAATTTGTATTGATAGCTGCCGGGAGAAATCCGTCTGGTAAATGTCCAAACCCCGTCGGGACCTTTGCTCATCGGATGATCGTTTTTAGACCATGCATTAAAATCGCCGACAAGAGAAACCGACTTAGCCGAGTTGTCGGTAAAATGAAACGATACCCCTTCGTCCGTGAGGCGGGGTTGCGCCACGGCGGCGCACGCAAGGAGAATAAGCGAGAGTCCGGAGATGAATCGCATCAACGGAGTTATGGCAAAACAAAGAGCGGGTTAAGGATGGGGGTGAACATAGCTACTTCAAGAGAATCATCTTGTTGGTAAATGACTTCATTTCGTGGTGCATGTTGACGAAACGAATACGATAGAAGTAAACTCCACTTGATGCCTGCGAACCCTCTTTGGTTCGTCCATTCCACGGCGTCATATAGGAACCGGCGGCAAAATCTCCATCTGCAAGCACTGCAACCTCCCGGCCCAAAACATCAAACACACTCAACGTGATTTGACCTCTTTCGGGAAGGCGGAATGCAATGGTGGTGGAAGGGTTGAATGGGTTCGGGTAGTTTTGTTCAAGCGCAAATTCCGAGGGAATTTCTTTTGCTGTCCTTTCAACATCCAAAAGGATACTGTCGCTAACACTCGAGTATACCCGCGCGGTAAACGCCGGAATCATCATACTTGGCACTGTTGCCCCGCCAACCACAAACTCCGACTGATCAAAAATATCGAACCATGTGCCGGGCGCAAGCCATGGAACGTTGTTCACAGTCCTATCGGCATTGCTCAAATTTGCAACGCACATCACCTTTGCCCCTGAAAGAGAATCCTCCATTCCCCAGACCAATGTTTTTTCCGCGGTATACCTGAAAAGCTTTCGCAAAGCACCGTTGAAGAGAGCCGGGTTCTTTGTTCTCTGGCGGATCAGGGCCTTGTAGTATGCAAGGTGCGTCTGCCCCCGCAGTGAGTCGAGGAGATACCACTCGACCGGACGGTAGGAAAGCTTCTGACCATCGTTCATCCATCCACGCGGCGCGCTCATTTCCATTCCCTGCCACAGCATTGGAATTCCAAGTGACGTAGCCATGAATGTCGCATACAACTTATCGCGAAGAATTGCCTCAGGCAAAGCCGTGCCCTGGAAGGTGATCAATTCATAAATCAATGATTGCTCATCATGAGTCACCGTTGCGTTCACCGGTTCCATTCTGCTGGCGTACCGGTTTGGCAATGATGGTGTATCGTTGCCGGAAAATGCGCCGAGATCAAGGATAAGGTTCTCGAAATCAATAAGAGAGACATTCTCGAAGCGCGCTTCGTCAAAGATCTTGTCCCTGAAGCTGTCATGCCAGCCGCCGGTCATGCCGCTATGAAAGATAAGGGCCGGACTTTCAGGCAAATGCTCTGCAATTTGATACACGGAGTTGCCATAATCGGTTGCGATACGATTCGCCCACCCGAGAATTCCTTTGCTTGGATCGCCAATGTTCCATCCTATTCCCTGGGTATAGTCATACCGGAACCCGTCAATGCGATACTGTTCAATCCACATTTTCTGTGCTTCAAACACATACTCTTGCGTTTCAGGAGCCCAATGGTCCATGTCACGGAAGAAACACAACGCATCTTCGTTGTACCGCAAGTCGGTGCAAAGTTTGAAGTAGGGACTCGCCACGACATCCGGTTGCATTTGCCATAGCGGGCCGGGATCGTTCAGGTGGTTGTACACAACATCAAGAATCACCGCGATGCCGTAAGCGTGCGCTGAATCGATAAGCATCTTGAATTCCCGCGGTGTGCCGTACGACGGATCGAGTGCAAAATGGGAGGAAACATCATATCCCCAACTGCTTCCCGATTCACCGATCAGTCCGAAATCATTCACAGGCATCAGCTCGATTGCGTTGATACCGATGGAATCGAAATACGGCATGAGGTTCTTCAATTCAGAAAAGCCTGCCTGACCTGCCGGCAATCCGTAGTACCCGCCTGCAAATTCTCCGACGTTCAATTCGTATAGAAAGACCTTATTCAATGGGGGTCGTTGGTAACTGGTAGAGTTCCAAATGTAGTCATCAGCGCTCAGTCCTGCGGGTCCGATGGTGAATCGCGATCCGTATGTACCACTCTCTCTTCCAAAGGGATCATTGAAAATCGTGCCGCTGCTGTTTTGATATTGATACTCGTACGTTCCGGGCGGAAGACTGAGGTTCATCCACCAATCTTGTGTCGCCGGGTTCTTGCGCATAAAGACCGGAGTTGCAGATCCAACCGGCTGACCTAAAGGCGCTACACGAAGGACAACGTATGTGCTTCCACCCACCCTTAGCCGGAAAGTCGTTGAATCGTTTGACGCCGGTGATGGGAGTGTTACAGCGTGCCGCGCATACGATGGAATGGGAAGAATCGGAGGGCCGCCAACCTGGACAAGAAACGTTGTTGTATCTGCGTTCGTGCCACAGTTAAGAATCAGGGAATGTCCGCCGTTACCAAGCGAGACGGGCGATGTGAAGCTGAGAAGTTTTGTGGTGAAATTATAGTATTGACCAAGTCCAGAGTACGTAACGCCATCAATCGTCACCGAAAGAACAGATGTATCCACTACAGCGCCAACCCGGGGAAAGATATAGGATGAAATCACCGGAAAGTCCGATGCTATTGTGCCTGTTCGTTGGTTCGGGGTCAGGTGATAGATCGTCGGGTTTTTGACAATAATGTAGGTGTTGGCGTTATCGGAACCATTGACATGATGATTCAGCGGGTCGTTTGGCCATTCGCCGGTAATCCCATTGTGCCAGAACTTGTATTGATATGCGCCCGGGACGCCTGCGCCTGTCGGACCTCCGACACGAAGTCGCGCGTTTCTGATCCACAATGTGCCTCCCTGATACTGCATCGTCCAGGCAGGCGCACCGGCCCAGTTATCGGCTTCGCCCCGAACCTCAAGCCCATTGGGAAACGGAGTGATATTGTACCGGAATGTCACGTCAACACTGTCTTGTGCGAATAGCAGTCCGCAGAACAGGCACATCATCATTGTGGCCAGCAAACGTTTCATGGTTTTTTCCCTTCGACAAAGACCATCCCCTCGTGCGCAGGAAGCGCTATATTCAGGGCCGAGGCCTGAAGTGTTTTTGCAGTTGTAGTCGCCGGCCAAACCTGTTTCCACGAACCAGCAGAGTCCGGCAAGGCAAGCGCAACATTACGTTGTTTGTTATCAGCATTGACCAGCACCAGAATATGCTGACCGTCAAGCGAGCGCTCAAAAGCAAGCGTCTTTTCGGAATCATTGGTCATCAGCGTTCGATACGACCCGCGGCGCAATGGGGCGTACTTGTTCCTCAAGCCGATCAACCCTTTCATTGTCGCGAGCAGTTTCTGGTTCTGCTTTTTCTTTTCCCAAATCATCGTACCACGACATGCCGGATCCTTTCCGCCTTTCATACCGACTTCATCGCCGTAGTACACCATCGGAGCACCGACATACGTCATTTGAAACAGCCACGCGAGCTTCATGGTTTTCTCATCGCCATCAGCAAGCGACAACAATCTTTCTGTGTCATGACTGCCAAGCAGATTTTGCATTACATAATTGACATCATGCTGAGAGCTTGCGCGCAACGCAGACAGCGTGCTATCGAATTGCCGTGCGCCAAGCTTGCCGTTGACAAAGAAGGATAGACAGGCCTCGCGGAAGCGATAGTTCATCACCGCGTCAAATTGATCACCTTTCAGCCACGGCACCGGATCTTCCCAAATTTCTCCAACGATATACGCATCCGGGTTGATGGATTTCACCAGCTTTCTCCATTCAATCCAGAATTGATGCGGGACTTCGTTCGGTACATCGAGACGCCATCCATCAATGCCGGCTTCCATATAGTGCCGCGTTACCGCAAACAAATGTTGTCTTACTTCCGGATTGTGAGTCATCAACTTCGGCAGATCGCCGAGACCCCACCAGCACTCATAGTTTGGTTTGTTCACCGGGCCAATCGGAAAACCGTAGATGTTGTACCAGCCCAGATACTTCGACTTTGCCTCGTTCACTTTGATATCCTTGAAGGCAAAGAACTCAACACCAGTGTGATTAAACACACCGTCCAGAATGATCCGCAAACCCCGCGTGTGGCACTCCTGAACAAGGCGGACGAACGTCTGGTGATCCCCAAACGCCGTATCAATCTTCATGTAATCCGATGTGTGGTACTTATGGTTGCTGTTCGACGCGAAGATCGGGTTGAGATAGAGTGTGTTGACGCCCAGGTCTTTTAGATAGTCCAAATGGTGGATGATACCGAGGAGATCACCGCCGAAGTAGTTCCTGGGTTTCGGCTCGCCGCCCCATGCCTCCGTTCCGGCAGGATCGTTGGTTTTGTCAGCGTTGGCAAAACGTTCAGGAAAAATTTGATAGAAGACCGCGTCCTTCACCCAATCGGGGACAAACGATTGCTGATGCTGTGCCGGATGAAGATGCTGTGCTTCGGCGTGAATCAGCATAAAGAGAATTGCGATGAGGCTCGCAATGACACGGGGGAAACTACGTCGTGTGGGAAGCAAAAAGGGCAAGTATCAACCAAAAGGAAATGTGAACTCAAGATCGGAGAATCTTTTTATCATGATACACAAAAGCTCAGGGAGAATCAACGCGTTCCGTCGTCCCTTCGTTTGAATTGCATGATGAGTGTCGTATATTTATCAGCGTCGCCTGGAAGTAATGTGGAAGCTGAAGTCGCTATCCCCTTAACCCGTTCATTGCATGAGTCCTCACACTCGCGGTAAGACCAAACCAAAGTCCGGATCCCTGTCTCCCCGGCGCAAAGTCATGTTCATCGGCATTGTTTCCGTAATTCCTGTTCTTTTTTTTGTTGTCTGCGAACTGGTTCTTCGCATTGCCGGGTACGGTCCGAACCTCTCCCTCTTTTCTCGACAAATCATCGCGGGCAGGGAATATTTCATCATGAACTCCGAGGTGAAAAACCGCTACTTTCACACCGTGGACTTCAACCCCACAACATCGCCGGATTTTTTTCCCGTTCAGAAACCGGAGAACTCATTCCGCATCTTTTGCGTTGGTGGTTCCACGACGGTTGGATATCCGTACGGATATGTCGGCTCCTTCTCATCATTCCTCCGCGATCGTTTGAAAGCCGTCTTTCCGGAGAGGCACATCGAACTCATCAATCTCGGGATGACCGCGACCAACAGCTTCACCGCTCTCGACATCGCGCGTGAGCTGCCGGAGTATTCCCCCGATCTGATTCTTGTCTACGACGGGCACAACGAGTTTTACGGCGCTTTCGGTGTTGCATCCCGCGAATCAATGGCCGGGTCCCGCTCCCTGACGTTCTTTTCGCTCCGTCTTCTCCGGTTCAAAACTTACCTTCTGATGCGCGACGGGCTCCGGCGGGTCCGCAGTATTTTCTCCGGCAAAGCAGCCGACGGTGATACCGGCACCATGATGGAACGGCTTGCAAAAGGCCAATACATTCCGTTGCAGAGCCAGGTTTATCGCGACGGACTTGAAACGTTTCGGGAGAACGTGCTCGCGCTGAAGGAGCTTTGTGAAACGAATGACATCCCGCTTGTTCTTTCGACGCAGGCATCCAATCTTCGCGACCAACCGCCGTTCGTCTCAACACCCCTTGGCGACCTTCCCCCAGATCAGCGTTCTGAATTCAATGAGCACTTCAACAAGGGACTCACCGAATGGATGGAGGGGCGAATAGATTCGTCTCCACTGCATTTTCAACGCTCATTGACTTATGATTCGCTCAATGCGGATGCCCGCTATCGGCTTGCACAAGCTCTCGATTCACTGCACGATAACGCAGGCGCAATGCGCGAATATGTCAAAGCGCGAGATTGTGATCAGCTCAGATTCAGAACCAGCAGTGACTTTAACTTTATGCTTCGTTCAATGGGCAATGCTACTTCAACTTTTGTTGTAGATGTCGAAAGCGTCTTTGCGGCGCATTCTCCGGACGGAATCATCGGGAAGGAACTCATTCTCGAACACCTTCACCCTAATGAGCGCGGTTACTTCCTGATGGCAAAAGCGTACGGCTCAACATTACGCTCCGCAAAATTGATCGCTCCTGAATCCGAATGGAACGCCTGCGATACCGTCAGCGACGACCGGCTTTGGACTGCTCGACCGATCACACCGCTTGATGAATGGTGCGCACAACGCAGAACAGCATTGCTAACGAGCGGATGGCCGTTTACTTCTGAAACGAAGGACGTTCCCAAAATTGATGCATCAGACCGAGTGGCAAACATCGGCGAGGAAATTGTCATTGGCAAGAAAACATGGGAGGAAGGTCATGTTGCAGCGGCGCAACATTACGCGATGAATGGCAAAACTCCTGAAGCCGAACGTGAATACCGCGCGCTCATCAATCAGTTTCCTTACAACGTGTCGGCATTTCTGCTTCTCGGACAGTTGTACATGAAGGAAACACGGCTCGACGATGCACGTCAAGTCATGTCTGCATCACTCAATGCAGAGCGGACGTATTTCGCCTATCGCGCGCTTGGCGGCATTTGGCTGGAGCAAGGAAAGCCGGACTCGGCAATAGCATCTCTCACCAACGCGCTCCCGCTTGCATCATCAACATCAGAGCGATCCGAGACAGGGTACCTCCTCGCAGTTGCGCATCAGCGGTCCGGTGACAATGACAATGCGCGCAACGTTTTGGAGAACGTACTCCGTATCGATCCTCAATTCAGGCCGGCACAAAGCCTCTTGCGAAAGCTGAAAGCTGCGCAATCGTGAGCAAGACGTTACAAAGCCCTCAGCTTTCTTCATCAAAGCGAATTGCGTTCACCGCGATAACGATTCTGTTCCCGGTCGTGCTCATTATACTGGTGGAAATCATCCTAAGGAAATTCGAATACGGAGGCAATCTCGATCTTGTCGTTACGCAACAGCAAGGACCGAAATTCTATTGCACCATTAACAGGAATGTAGCTCGGCGCTACTTCACGGGCGCTGTTTCAACAATTCCCGAGCCGCCGGATGACAAATTCCCGATCAACAGGGAGAAGAACGTCAAACGCATTTTCTGTCTGGGCGAGTCGAGCATGGCGGGTTTTCCTTTTGAGTTCGCAGCAACCGCCCCCTCGTTTCTGAAGGATCGGCTCAAGGTTCTTCTCCCCCAATACGAATTGGAAGTCGTCAATGTCGGACTCTCCGCTGTCGGCAGTTTTGTTGTCAACGACTTTATGGAAGAGCTCGGTGCTTACCAACCCGATGCCTACCTGATCTACCTGGGTCATAACGAATTCTACGGCGCTTACGGCGTCGGCTCGACGATTGCAATCAACGGAAATCCGTGGCTCACCCGCCTGACAATCCGTCTTCTGAAGTTCAAAACATTTCTTGCTTTGCGCGACGGGTACTTGTGGATTCGGAAAAACCTTTCTTCCGGGAACGCGGAACGCGGCAGGAGTCTGATGGGCGAGATGGTAGGGGAACAGATGATTCCATATGGAAGCGAATTGTATGTTCGCGCGAGAGACATATTCAAACAGAATATCAACGCGATCATCGAAACTGCCCGCAAGCAAGGTGTACCGGTCGTGTTCACCGCCCCTGTGAGCAACCTGCGTTCACACGCGCCGTTTGTTTCGGTGTTTGCTGAGCAGACTACGGCTGAACAAATGGCAGTGTGGAATCAATGGGTTGTCGCTGGTGACTCTATGGTATCCGGGTATCCGGATTCGGCCGTCTCACACTATCGTAAAGCAATTGTCATCGACTCTGTAAATGCAACTGCGTTCTTCAAACTGGGGGAAGCATTGTATGCCTCCGAACAATTTGCGGATGCGGCCGCAGCATTCCGAAAAGCCAAAGACCTCGATGCACTCCGGTTTCGGGCCAGCGAAGAGTTTGTAAGCGACCTCGCCGGCATTTGCTCAAAGAGCGGCGCGATCTTTTCTCCCGTTGATTCAGTATTCGCTCATGCTTCTCCCCACGGCATCATCGGCAGTGAATTGATGCTGGAGCATCTTCACCCAGGCATCCGCGGTTATTTTCTCATGGCAAAGACGTGGACGCAATCCTTAGCATCACACGGGATTCCCGTCCCTGTAAGCGAATGGCAGTTTGCGCGCGACAAAACCGATGAAGAGTACATGGCGCTCTCAACCGTGACTGAGTTCGACCATCAGGTTGGGAGAATTAAAGTGGATATCATGACGAAGAAGTGGCCGTTCAAAGAACCGGCAACTCCCTATAAATTCAAGCCGAAGAATCCCTTGGAGCGAATTGTTCTGCGATACCTGCAGGATGACATTGCATGGTCAACAGCGCGCTACGAACTCGCGGCTTATTATTCTTCCGAGAAGAAATACGATCTCGCGCGAAAGGAATGCCTTGCCGTTTCCGCGGTGATCCCATATTCCTACCAACCCTTGCTGAAGGTGGCGGATTTCTATCGTGAAGAGAACAGAACTTCACAAGCGAAGGAAGCATATTTGAAGTGTTACACCACCGAGGAGAATCCGTTTGCGCGCATGAAACTCGCGATCATTCTCATCGAGCAAGATTCATTGAATGACGCGGAGTCACAGATTGGACGCGCTCTCGAAGTTGAGCGGAGCGGCCCACACAAGTTCCAACCGGGCGCAGCATCCTCAGCACAGTATTTGCTTGGAGTGATCGCGGCAAAGCAGGGAAAATTCCCCGCCGCCCGAAACTATCTCCAGTATGCGCTCAACATTTATCCGGAAAACACAGAGGCAAAGGAGTTGCTGGGAAAACTGCCCCGATAGCCGGTTTTTTGTTTGAATTTCCATATATTGAATCAAGAAAATTCGTCCGACTTCATGGCACATTCTACAGTTGAATAGCTGATTCCATCAATTCAAAGACAGTTTCCAGAGGTAATCCGGTCTGTGCCGTGGACGTCAAAGTGAAAATCAACAAATGTTACTCGACACATTCGTAAGGAGAGGTTGATGGTGAAGGAGAGAGGTTCTTGTGCTTTGGGAGCGATGATGGTTTTATTCCTCTTGAGCCCGGTACGGCTCCCGGCCCAGTCGGGAATTGATGACGCCATCCGGGTTTCACGACAGGGCTTGTTGTTCAATGCACGCGCATTAGGGATGGGGAATGCGTATTCAACAATCGGCTATGATTTTGCTGCACTTCGGATGAATCCGGCAACACTCGGCCTTTCCGAGGGAGCAACGTACTCGGTGTCTGTAAACACGAACGGTTTTGTATATCAGAGCAGTTTCTTCGGAACAAATGAGAAGTTTACCACAACAAGTACAACCTTAAGCCAGGCAGGGCTGACGATTCCATTCCATCTTGACTCAACACGGCAAATGGTAATCGCACTTGGCTACACGCAGGACAAGGATTTCAACACGGGAGGGAAATACAATGGCTACAACTCCGGCGGCACCTCCTTTGTCGGGTCCCTCGTCGATAATCCGAACACAGTGGCACGTGGACTTGGGTTGATTTATCCCACGTATGACGATCAGGGCCGGTACCTCGGTGATCAGACCGTCCTCACGGGGAACTTCCAGGAAACCGGGTACGTCCTTGACGGCGGCAACATGCTTCATTTCTCGGGTGGTGTTTCTCTTCAGGCCGCACCGGGAGTTCTCTTTGGCGTAAGCGGAAGCTACAACACGGGCACGTTCGAGACTGACCGGGAATTCAAGGTGGTGGATATAAACGATGCTTTCGGTGATTCCGTCCAGACGATTCCCGGGGATTCGAGGACAGGCGGGTTCAGGGATGCCGCGTATCATGATTTGCGCAGTACGCAATACAAAGGATGGGATGTACGATTTGGTCTCCTATACCGCTTCGAGAATTTCATCGGCATCAGCGCCTCGTTCAAGGTTCCGTTTGCTCACACAATCAACGAGACGCGCTATCTTAGCGGAAGTTCAAGCTTTTCCAGCGGAACGTTTTTCAACGTTGAAGCAACGCCCATCTCGAGAAGTTTTCGGATGAATCCGCCTTATGAAGCAACCGTCGGTGCGATGGTGAACCTCTGGATACTGACGGGAACAGCGGAGGCAACTTACGTTGATTACAGTCAGATGAAAGTCACCGGAGGAGTTGAATTCCCGGAGCAGAGCGACTTCAACAAGCGGATTAAAGACGAGTTCACACGCATCATAAATCTCAATGCGGGAGCCGAGTTCCGCTTGCCATTCACCGGACTCAGTGCACGCGCAGGTGCTATGTACCGACCCTCACCGTACAAGAACGACCCGGGACGATACGATCAGAAGTTTCTCACGCTTGGGCTTGGTGTGAACTCCAACGACAGGTTTCACTTCGACATCGGCTATCTGTACGGATGGCGGGACCAGAGAAAAGACGAAGTGGAAACCACAGCGGATCCAACCGTTGAGCAAACCGTGACATACCATGATCTGTTGTTCTCGATGAAGTTTGTCTTCTAAACAGTTGTGGAATATCTTTCGTAAAGCGAACTCATCCCCTGCCCTTCTCTTTGAAAGAGAAGTGAGGATTGAGCGTGGGTTCAACAAATCCATCTCTTCCCAAGAGAGGGATTCAGAGTAAGTTCCGGCTTATCAACACCACGAACAAGAACGCCCGCCGGTCTCGCGATCAGCGGGCGTTTGAGTGAAATGGCGAACTGACGATTTACTTCGTTACGATCATCTTCTTTACGTCTGTAAACGAGCCTGCATTAAGTCTGAACAGATATACTCCGCTCGCAACATTTGTTGCATCGAATGCAACTGCTTTGTAGCCCGCCTGTTGGGGCTCATCAACAAGAACCTTTACTTCCCTCCCGAGTATGTCAACGATAGTGAGCTTTACCTGCACATCCTCCGGAAGCGCGTATCTGATCGTG
>Ga0187893_10001872_pt1 | contig 48162 bp, 37 predicted proteins | sample MA1701074metaG_FD_139574 | JGI IMG/M metagenome (GOLD analysis project Ga0187893, IMG submission 139574) | White microbial mat communities from a basaltic lava cave in the Kipuka Kanohina Cave System on the Island of Hawaii, USA - MA170107-4 metaG ... | reverse complement strand
CCTCGGCTTTCGCCTTGTGAGGACTTACGCCTGACACTTTTACCCTTTTACTCTTTGTGGAGAGGGAGTAGATCAGGTGCATGACGAGAGATCGAAGCCAGAATAGCTCAGGCGGGAAAAGCGGAATGTAGCGAGCCGGGGCGCTGCGAGGAACGAGCCGCCCCGCTCGCGGAATGCAGCTTTTCCCGCCTTCGGTGTTCGCGGACGGCGAAACTATTCTCAGCCGTCAGGACATCGCGCCAGGCGGTTTCACCTTTCAGAGAGGTGTGAGAGGATAAAGCTATGACAAAGACCATTGACGTTGCAGACATTCAAAATGATTTGGCAGGCATATTGTCTTTGCTGGCTGAAGGCGCGGAGATTATTTTGACATCGAACGATAAGCCTCTCGCTCGTTTGGTGCCAATAGAAACTTCCACAACTCAGCGTGTTGCGGGACTGCACGAAGGAATGGCGTGGACAAGCGATGACTTTGCCGAGCCTCTGCCGGATGAATTTTGGATGGAGAATTCATGACAGCGCGAAGTTGCTGATGCTGAACGCTTGCAAGCCATTATCAAACTGGCGCAACGACGCGGCCTTAAACCCAACACGACATGACCGACCTCATAAATTTCTTCATAAAAACCCGCGCAGATATTTTCCACCTCACGCTTGAGCATCTTTTTCTCGTCGCAGTCTCTATCCTCGCCGCCGCCGCCATAGGCATCCCTGTCGGCATACTTCTCACTCGTCGCCCCGCGTTGAGCAAGCCCGTGCTTGCCGTGACAAACATTCTTCAAACTATTCCGAGTCTCGCGCTGTTCGGGTTTTTAATTCCGCTGCTCGGCTCCTACGGCATAGGCCGTGTGCCTGCGGTCATCGCGCTGTTTCTTTATTCGCTGCTTCCGATCATTCGAAACACCTTCACAGGAATACAGGGAGTGGATGTGGGCGTGCGCGAGGCTGCACGCGGGATGGGCATGACCGACCGTCAGATGCTCACGCAGGTCGAGCTTCCGCTTGCTGCAAGCGTCATCATCGCGGGGCTTCGCGTCGCTACAGTGATTTCGGTCGGCACGGCGACCATTGCCGCTGCGATAGGCGCGGGCGGACTCGGCACATACATCTTTCGCGGACTGAGGATGAGCGATAACACTTTGATCCTTGCAGGCGCGATCCCTGCCGCGGTGATGGCGCTCGCGGCAGACTTCACTCTGGGTCTGATCGAAAGACGACTAGCTCCGGGCAAAGCGAAAGCCACGGGCAAGATAGCCAAGATCGCATTTGCGACAGGAGCTATTGCGCTCGTCGTGTTCGTCGTGGCGACCAGCGGAGTGTTATCGAAAAAGTCTGAGCGCATCGTCATAGGCTCGAAGGATTTCACCGAGCAGGTCATACTCGGCGAGATGATGGCGCAGGTGATCGAATCGAAAACGGGATTGGAAGTCGAGAGAAAATTCGAGCTTGGCGGCGACCTCTGCCATCGAGCGATGATCGCAGGCGAGATGGATATTTATGTCGAATACACAGGCACGGCTTTCACAGCCATACTCAAACATCAGCCCATCACCGATCCGCGAAAAGTTTATGAGCAGGTCAAAAGCGAATATCTCGCTGAGTTCGGGTTTGAATGGATGGAGCCGCTCGGATTTGAAAACACTTTTGCGATACTCGTGCGCGGCGCGGAGGCTGAGAGGTTGAACCTCAAAACCATTTCGGATGCGGCAAAATTTGCGCCGCAATGGCGGGCCGGATTCGGGCAGGATTTCATGTCGCGGGAGGACGGCTATCCGGGTTTTGCCAAGGTCTATGGATTGAAGTTTTCGGCGCAGCCTCGCGAGATGGATTTGTCGCTTTCCTATCGCGCGCTGGCAGCCGCTCAGGTCGATCTTATAGCGGGCAACTCGACCGACGGATTGATCGATAAACTGGGGCTGGTTCAGCTTCAGGATGATCGCCGATATTTTCCGCCTTATGAAGCCGCCGCCGTCGTGCGGCGTGAGTCGTTGCAGAAATATCCGCAGCTTGCAGAGGCTATCAACGCTCTGGCCCGTAAGATAACGGACGCGGAGATGCGAAGGCTCAACTTAGCCGTAGACGGCGAAGGGCGTGATGTGCGTGAAGTCGTGCGCGAGTTTTTGTCGAGCAAGATCGGGCATTGACACACGCGAGCAGCAGGAATTCAATCTGCTTATGGAGAAAGATGAGCGAGAACCGCGGCGGCTTCAGCTTTACGCGGCGGATGATGATCTTCTGGTAGAGGCGCGGATAATCACCGAGGGGGATTACGAATGCGTCCGGGTGAACAGTTCGTGGCCTGAAAAAAATCTGTTCGCGGGCGACGTGATATTTTTCACCGCTGCGGATGTAGGCGACGCGGGCGACATAGTTCTGATCGAACACGAGGGAAACTTCCGCATAGGGTTGATCGCAGAGCCGGGATCGCTGGAAACGCCCGCAGGTCAAAGGCCGATGGAAGCCACAGAGCGAATCATAGGTGTGGGGGTCGCGCTGGCCTCTCGATTGGGAAAACGTGAGGGGGAGTGATTCAAAGGCGGGGCTGGCGGCAACGCATGAAAATGCGACATTGCGGTTGAGCCTGTCCTCATAAGCGCAGTATCATCCCTTCGTGATAAAACGATTTTACGTTCACAACTTCAGGTGTCTGGAAAACTTCGAGTTGCCAGTAGCGGGCCATTCGTCCGTATTGCTGATCGGAAAAAACGGATCAGGCAAGTCAGCCGTCGGGCTTGCGTTGGAAATTCTACAGAAGATCGCGCGAGGCACGAACCAGGTGAGCGAGCTTGCGAAGCCGAAAGATTTCACTCGCGGGCGGGACGACGTGCCTATGCGATTTGAAATCGAAGTCGAGTTGGACGGCAAGGTTTACGAATACGTCATCGCCTTCGAGTTTCCAGAGGGGTTCAAAGAATTGCGCGTGCGCGAAGAAAAGCTGGCTGTTGAAGGCAAACCTGTCTACACACGAGAGTTGGCGCAAGTGCATCTTGCAAGAACTGGTCAGGAGACAGAAGCGAAGTTTCGTATCGACTGGCATCTAGTAGCCCTGCCTATAGTTCAGGAACAGTCGACGAACGATCCTCTGTTCATTTTCAAACAGCGACTTGCTCGTATGCTTATCCTTCGGCCTATGCCTGGTTTGATTACAGGAGAGTCTGATCAGGAGACATTGGAGCCGAAACCTGATGCCACTAACTTCGGCGCGTGGTTCTCAGGAATACTGGCTTACGCACCGGCTGCATACACCGAAATCGACACTTATCTCAAACAGGTGATGGACGATCTGAAGGATATCAAAAATCCGCCTACAGGCAAGGACTCTCGAAGTCTTGTTGTCCAGTTTTCAACCGAGCAGGGAAGCATGAGCCTGCCTTTCGGGGATCTCTCCGATGGAGAGAAATGTTTCATGATATGCGCTCTGGTGATTGCGTCGAATAATGTTTATGGCCCGCTGCTTTGTTTCTGGGATGAACCGGACAACTATCTTGCCATAGATGAAGTCGGACACTTCGTGCTGGCTCTTCGCAAAGCGTTTCAATCCAAAGGTCAGTTCATAGCGACCTCGCACAACCCGGAGGCCATACGCAGTTTTTCTGATGAGAATACGTTTCTCCTCTACAGGAGAAACCACTTTGATCCCACGATCGTGCGCCCGCTCAACGAACTTCAAGTCAGCGGCGATCTTATCAACGCGCTGATTCGCGGCGATGTGGAACCATGAGCGTCAACAAGAATCGCCCGCATGTCTTGGTGCTTCCCGAAGACGATGCCAACCGTCAATTGGCGAAGAGCTTTCACCTGACGGTTGAATTGTCTCAGCAGCGGCAAATGCAGGTGCTTGCGGTGGCAGGCGGTTGGCGTGAAGTCCTGAGCCTTTTCAAATCCGACCACATCGCTGAAATGAATCGTTATCCTCAGCGATTCATGTTGCTGTTGATTGATTTCGATAACGACGCAAACAGGCTCGACCATGCGAAAGCCGCCATCCCCAGAGATTTGGCTGACAGAGTTTTCGTCCTCGGCGCTCTGACCAACCCTGAAGAACTCAAAACCAATCTCGGTTCTTACGAAACTATAGGCTCGGCGTTGGCGAAGGAGTGCCGCGAAGAAAACTATACGACATCAGGATGGAAACACGATCTGCTTCGACACAATGCAGGTGAGCTTGATCGTTTGCGCCAGCATGTTCGCCCGATTCTGTTTTAATTCGAGAGATGAATTTCTGCTCGCTCATGCGCGCCCACAAGGTTCGCGATAAACGAAATTGACTTGGCGTTGACTGCAACGTGTGCTATAAGCTTTGGCATAATATCGAAGTTATAGTGAGGAATCATAAGCATCAGGGTTCCCCAAAGCGCGATGCGATCATGATGGAAGTAAATCCTGATCGAAAGACAAACGGCAACCCGATGCAGTGCGCCCGGTTCTCCATCCGGTTATTCCATCCGCAACCGGCACAGCAATCATTTCAGTGGTCAAATACTTGTTCCGGGAGGACTCCACGATGAAACGACTATTCGGCTTCGGCCTCGCCTGCGCTTTCCTGCTCGCCTGCGCGCTGCTCGCCAGCACTGCAAGCAGCAGCGACACGAGGGTGACTTTCACCAAGGATATCGCGCCGATACTCTACAACAACTGCACCGTGTGTCACCGCGCAGGCGAAGTAGCGCCTATGTCGCTCGTCACCTACAAGGAAGTCCGCCCGTGGGCGAAATCGATTCGCGAGGTCGTGGCAGAACGAAGGATGCCGCCGTGGTTCGCTGACCCGCATCACACGGAGTTCTCGAACGACCCTCGCTTGTCGCAAAAGCAAATAGAGACCATCTCCAACTGGGTCAATGGCGGCGCTGTGGAAGGCGACCCTCGTGACCTCCCGCCTCTTCCCAAGTTCACCGAAGGATGGACCATAGGCAAGCCCGACGCGGTTTTCTCGATGACTGAAATATACTCGGTTCCGGCTGAAGGAGTGATCCCGTACAAATTCTTCGCCGTGCCTACGAACTTCACCGAGGACAAGTATGTGCAGTTTGCCGAAATTCGTCAGGGCAATCGCGAACTGGTGCATCACATCATCGTCGATGTCCGCTATCCCGGCAACGGGCAGTTGCCGCCAGCCGGAGAGCTTACGCCTGAACGTCTTGCGGCCTCGCGTCAGCAGGGCGGAGACAATGCGCGACCCGCTGATTCCGATGGCCGATTGGTGGGCTGGGCGCCGGGTGAAGCTCCTCTGATTCTCAGACCGGGCCACGCGAAGCTCATCAAGAAAGGCTCTGTGCTGATATTTCAGGTTCACTACACGACAAACGGCGTGGCGGGGACGGATCGCTCAAGCGTCGGGTTGATCTTCTCGAAAGTGCCTGTCGAAAAGCGCGTCATCACAGCAGGCGCGGTGGGTCGCAACCTGGCCATACCACCCGGCGATCCAAACTACGAAGTGAAATCTTCGTTCGAATTCAAGGAAGACAGTCACATCGACAGCCTGCATCCGCACATGCACATGCGAGGCAAGGATTTTTCCTATCGCCTGATCTACCCCGACGGCACGTCGAAGGTTCTTCTGTCAGTTCCGCGATGGGACTTCAACTGGCAGATGACTTATTTCTTCAAAGATCATGTCCCCGCGCCTAAGGGAAGCCGGTTGGAGTGCGTGGCGCACTATGACAATTCGATCAAAAACAAATTCAACCCCGACCCGACGAGGCTCGTAGAGTGGGGCCCGCAGACGTGGGACGAGATGATGATCGGCTACCTCGATTACACTATCGATAAACAGGATCTTCGGCTCAACGCGAAAGCCGGTTCCAAATAGCAAGGAGGGATAGATGAAACGCTGGCTCATGACAAGTATCATCACCTTCGCCGCTCTAGCGATTTTTATAGGCGCGACGAGCGCAGATAAACCCGCAGCGCCCACTTTCGCAAAGGATGTCGCGCCGATCATCTTCAACAAGTGCGCCACCTGTCATCGCCCCGGAGAGGTCGCTCCCATGCCTCTGACTTCTTATGCGGAAGTGCGCCCGTGGAGCAAAGCCATCAAGGAAGAAATACTCGAACGCACTATGCCTCCGTGGTATGCCGATCCTCATACCTCGACTCTGAAGTTTCGCAACGACCGCTTGTTGTCTAAATCCGAAATCGACACTATCGTCGCGTGGGTCGATGCGGGAGCGCCGAAGGGGAAAGATTCTGACCTGCCGCCGCTGCCCCGATTCACTCCCGGTTGGACATTCGGCGAACCGGATTTGATCATTCCCATGCCGGTCGACTTCGAAGTGCCTGCCGAGGGCGAATTGCCCATGCAGAATTTTTATGTGCCTGTGCCGTTCACCGAAGAGCGATGGGTCGAAGCCGTCGAATTGCGTCCGGGAAACCCGGCGGTCGTGCATCACTCCATAGCCAACGTCGTCAGGCTGCCCGAAGGCAGCAAAATCGTCAACGGTCGGGCGGTCAGAGATGGCTCCGCGACTCCAATCGATAGCCGGTCGGCCAGAGAGACAGGCGGATTGAGCGAAGGCGCTACGCGCGAAGGCCCGTCACGCGAGGTTTTCCAGAGTCAGGATTCCTTCACGCGCGCCGGAGCCTTCAAACTCGTAGGCCAAGCGCCGGGCAAAGGCTTCGAGCGACATTTTCCCGGAACCGCCAAACGAATTCTTCCGGGCATGTATTTTCAATTCAACATGCACTATCAGCCTTCGGGTCGCGCTGAAAAAGATCGCTCGATGCTCGGACTCTGGTTTTCGAAGACTCGCGTAACTCACGAGGTGCTGACCAAAGGCGTGACCGATCGAATATTCATCGGCGGCAAGGAACTCATCGAGACGCGCGTCGTCAACGGCAAAGAAGTGAAAGTGCGAGGCCGCATCCCCAACATCCCGCCCAACGCGGATAACTGGGAGATAAGCGGCGAGATGACGATCAAAGAAGCGATCACGCTTTATGCCTTCGCTCCGCACATGCACCTGCGCGGCAAGGATGTCAAATACACGCTCATCTGGCCTGACGGTCGCCAGCAGGTATTGCTCAATGTGCCTAAGTTCGATTTCAACTGGCAACTTCATTATGAGCTTGAGAAGCCGTTGAAAATCCCTGCGGGCAGTAAAATGATCGCCGTCGCTCACTACGACAACTCGATCAATAACCGCTACAATCCCGCGCCCGACAAAGAAGTTTTCTGGAGCGAACAAAGCTGGGACGAGATGTTCATACCGTGGTTCGAGTACACCGTCGACAGCAAAGACCTGACGAAAGAAATAGCCGCCACTCCCGGCGCGAGCAAAAAATAATATCTGTCAGTGGTCAGCGATCAGTGATTTATCACCACTGATCGCTGACCACTGACCACTGACCACTGACCATGATAATCGCACTCTTACTCGCCCTCATTTTGTCGCAACAACCTGTTCAGCAACCCAATCGTCCGACCGATCCGAACGATCCGATGCCGCCGCCCAATATGGATTATTTTCTGGGCGCGTGGACTTTCGAGTGGAACGTGCCTGAATCGCCCCTTGGGCCTGCGGGCAAGATAAAAGGCAAAGAGACATACAGGAAAATTCAAGGGGCGACTTACGAAAGCGAGATCGAAGGCGAAGGCCCTATGGGCGCTTTCAAAGGACGCGCGACGACCGCTTACTACGAGAAAGATAAGCAGGTCATCCGTTCCGAGAACGCCCTGTTCGGCGAGGAGTTGACGAAGATAGGCACCATCGGCGGCGATTTGGGCGGGTACTACACCATTTATTGGGAGACCGCAGCGATCAAAAGAAATGGTCAGCTTATCAAGCTGAAGGGCAAGACGCTGATGTTGTCTCCAGCGCATTACCGCTTGCAGGTTCAGATATCGATAGACGGCGGGCCGTGGACGAATTTCGGCAGTCCGTGGTTTCGAAAGGTCGACGCGAAGCCTGCAGGATAGATGTTCGAGATTAGATGTTCGATGTTAGTATGCCGGACGATCACAATCATCGCTCCATCCCCTACTAAAATCTAACCTCTAACATCTGACATCTTCTTTTTCATGGGGGAGCTTTATGGGAAAGTCTAACGGTTCGAAACAGAAGTCGAGCGAGACGGAAGCGCAACCTGATCTCTCAAGAAGAAACTTCATCGCGCGAGCCGCCATCGGCGCAGGCGTGGCGGCGACCCTCGGCGCGGGCAAAGCCTCGGCTTCGGATGCAGAGCGACCCATAAAAATTCCCGATGAGTTCGCGCTGGCCAGAGATGCCGCGCCCGTGAAAGTCGCTTTTCCGATGAACGGCGCGCAGGTCTTCGCCCGCATGTGCAAAGAAGAAGGTCTGGCCGCGCTCTTCTGCTGTCCCGGAAACTACAGCGTCATAAACGCCATCGCGCAGGAAGGCATACCCGCTTATTCAGGGCGACACGAAGGCGCGATGTGTCACGCCGCAGATGCGTTCATCCGCGTGACCGGAGAGATAGCCGCCACCTCCGGGACTGAAGGGCCGGGATTTTCCGACATGATCTGCGCGATTGCAGCCGCCAACGCCGCGCGCACTCCGCTGCTCGTTCTGGCTTCCAACATGTCTATCCAGCAGGAAGACACCGAATCGGGAATTCAGCTTCAGTATCAGCAGCCCGCCACCGAAGGATTGAAAAAATATGGCAAGAGGCTCCTCACGCCATCGCGACTTTCCGAGTACACCGCTTACGCATTCCGGCAATTGAGGTCGGGAGTGCCGCGTCCTGTTCACATCGATTTTCCGAGCGAGGTCTATCGCGCGCAATTCAAGACGGCGGCTGATCTGACTTACTACTACGACAAGTCGAGGTATCGAACAGATTCGAAGCCTCACCCCGCGCCCAAAGATATTCGCGCGGCAGTCGAGATGCTCAAGCAGGCTCAGCGACCGATGATCGTTTCGAGCAACGGCGTGTTTTACAGTCGCGCGTGGGATGCGTTGAAGAGTCTGGCTGAAAAAGCGCAGATACCAGTTGCCGAATCCGGCGCGATGAAGGGGCAGTTTTCCGATGCGTCGCCGCTTTCGGCAAACGCCGCGCCCGCCGCGCTTGCAAGCGCAGATGTCGTCCTGCTCGTCGGTCAATATTGTATGCCGACCGTCGGCGAATTCGCTTTCGGGCCTGATGCCAAATACATTCGCATAGACCCTGCGCCGGAAGACATAGGGCGCAATCTGCCGATCGATATCGGAATAGTCAGTTGCGAGCGTGCGGCTCTGGAAGCCCTTTTCAACGAGATGCCCGCCGTGAAGCGCGATGCGTGGGTTGCAGAGATCGCCGCGGCGCGAAAGAAATTCGAGGACGAACTCGATGTGATTTACAAGCAGGGTCTCGGCTATACGGACGCGGTTCATCCGGCGGTTATAGCAAAAGAACTTGGCGACTTTCTCTATCGCGGAAAGATTCCTAAAGAGCAGACGACTGTCGTATCGGGCGGATATGGAATAGCGCGTTATGTGAGGCGATGGCTTCGCGGATACAGACCGGGGCAGATCATGAACGGCGCGTATCAGTACGGAGCTATCGGGCCTGATGTCGGATACGCGATAGGCGTCGCGGCTGCCGTCCGTCATGGCATCAGCGTGCAGAAACCATATCAGGGCCATCCCATAGTGTGTGTGACGGGCGATGCGGGATTCGGCTATACGGCGATGGAGATGGAGACGCTGGCGAAGTATCGCCTGCCGGTGATCGTGATCGTTTACAACAACAACGCATGGGGAACGTGGAACGGCAATCGCGCGAACCCGGTCACGTTGAGCATGCATCTGTTTCAGGAAAATGTTCGCTACGATAAAGTCGGCGAAGCTCTCGGCGCGCACGGCGAGTATGTCACACGCGCGCAGGATTTTCGTCCGGCGCTTGAGCGGGCGTATCAAATCGCGGTCAAGGAGAGTCGGCCTTCGGTGATAAATTGTCAGGCGAAGAAAGAATTCTGGCTGCGCGAGAATGCGCCGGGATTTTTGGGCAAGACCGAGCCGGGGTGCATGTCTTACTTCCACTGAGCAGAGGTCAGTGGTCAGTGGTCGGTGGTCAGTGGCAACGAACAACGGACGACAGACGAAATCATTGAAGATTGTAAGAGAGAGTCTTCAGGTCTATGCAGGCCGGGGCGTGTTTCGCAACTTCAGCGAAATCAAAACGGGAGTCTTCTCTTTCGTCTGGCTGACGCCGTACCCCGTGGAGTTCGTATTCGACGCCGAAAAGCAGGAGTTGAGATTCAAAAACCTGCTGCCGAATGTTGCTGCGCGCTCGGCTATGCACCGCGATTTGAAAACTTTTTTGCAAGCGCGATACGACGAACAGTTGCCCGCGCATCGTCGTGTTGATATGAAACGCGCTCAGATCGTTTGCACTAATCGAGGCGGAAAAATTTCGCTCGTTCTCAAGGTCAAAAATAATCAGTGGGCTTATGGAGTGAACAAGCTGGTCAATCTCGTGCATGAAGTGTTCGTGCATCTGCGCGAGAGGGAAGCGGAATATCTGGCCGAGAATTTCGATGTGTCCGAAGAATAGGAGGATCGTGATGCGCCGTTTGTGGGTTTTCGTATCGAGTGTTTTCCTGATGGCTGGCGTGATTGCTGCCGAGCAGTCGCACCCAGTGGAGCCGCATCGCCACCCGGAGGCGCAGAAGATCAAAAATCCTGTTCCGAGCGACGCGGCTTCGATTGAAGAAGGCAGAAAAATTTATCTGCGTCATTGCGCTTCGTGTCACGGCCCGCAGGCTAAGGGAGACGGAGGGATGGCGCTTGCGGGCGGGACGCCTTCGAATCTCGTCGATGAAGCGTGGGATCACGGATCGAGCGATGGCGAAATCTTCGTCGTCATACGCGACGGCACATCAGCCGACATGGAAGGCTATAAAGATCGCCTCACGGAAAAACAGATGTGGCATTTGATAAACTTCCTCCGAAGCCTCGGCCCCAAGTCATCGGAAAAAGATTGAAAGCAGGAAAGAGAAAGCCGCTGTCATGATGAGTTCAGTTTGCAGATAGAAAAATCCGGTTCGGCATAAGAGGCTTTGTGCTCAATGGAACTCAAGTCATAATCGCAGCCGCCGGACTTGGAACGGGGTTGCGCCCGTTGTCAATCGAACGGCCCAAGTCGCTCGCGCCGGTGTGCAATCGAACGCTCGTCAATCGACTGCTCAACGAGCTACAGCGCGCGGGGATTGATGAAGCAGTCATCGCTATCGGCCCAAGTGCGCATCAGGCTTATCAGCTTTTCAAGGCTGAGGCACCAGCAGATTTCAACCTCCGTGTAGAGATCATGCCGAAAGTCTTCGAGGGGACAGTTCCGCTCGCGCGCCACGTATGGGATAGCTCTGCATCTTCGGCGATGGTGATTTATGGCGACAGCTTGTTGTCAGTAGACTTTCGGTCTTTGTTGAATTTTCACGCGAACGCGCGTCAACAGGGCGGGGCCGCGACTATTTTATTTCACAGGCCGGATGATTTGCGTGTGCCTCGCGCGGACGGGCGAACCTATCACGGCGTATTGTCTGTAGATGATGAGGGGCGCGTGACGCGCTTTGTCGAAAAGCCGCTTGTCGAAGAGATCGCCCCCCCGTTCGATCTGGCTAACGCCGCGGCGTTCATCTGCGAAAGATCGTTGATGGAACATCCGAGTATGCAAGAGGCGAAGGATTTCTCTTTCGATGTCTTTGAAAAGATAGCGGCAGAAAATAGGTTTCCGCTTTATGGTTGCGACATCAAAGATGGATTTCGTCGCGATATAGGAAGCCTCCGTCGATTCTTCGATATCAATATGCAAGTCCTTCGTCGCGAACTGCCCGCGCCAATTGCTGGCCGCGAGGTCAGCCGGGGAGTGTGGATTGGAGAAGACACAGATTGTGATTCGTCCCGGTTGATAGCTCCGGTTTGTCTGGGCAATCGGGTTGTCATCAAAGAGGGTGCCAGAATCGGTCCGAACGCCATCATCGGCGATGGGTGCAGAATCGGCGAGCGAGCTTCTGTAAGCGAATCAGTTTTGCTGGAGGGATGTGAGGTTGGCGCTCAGGCGCAGATTGAAAACATCATACTTGGGCCGCACTGCCGGGTGGGAGACGGGATTGAATTACCCGCTCACTGCGTGATGGGCGCGTATTCGATCATAGGAGACGATGATTTGACGGGCGTTTGAGATGGGAGGAGATAGCAATGGACACATACACAGTTATGTTTGTGGACATAGTAAATTCCACCAGCTTGAAGCACCTGCATGATCCTCATGATGCTTATGACCTGATTAAATGGTTGTTCGACCGAATTCAGAGGATCGCTCCGAGCGGCGCTAAATTCACTGGTGATGGCGGCATGATGGTTTTCCCAGATGAGAGGATTTCCTCAGAGATATTAAACGGCAGCCAACATGCGCTGCTTGCTGCGGAAAGAGTTATTCAGGAAGTAGATGGATTGAATCTGGCCTTTAAAAAAATCGCAGACCTTGGCGAACGGCGACCGCCAACGGCTAAGAATCCCCGGACAGGAAGCGATATTCGGCTTCAGGTGCGTATAGGGATCACCACAGCGACGCCAACGAAAATCTTTAGCAACAATCCTCTTGATGTTGTCGGCACGGTGACTGATCTAGCTGCCCGGTTGAGCAGTGAAGCCGATCTGGATGGCATACTGGTTTATAAAACAACTATGGAGCGCGCGATTGAGGCAGACTCGTCATTGAGTGGACGATTTTTTCCATGTGATCGCCGTCTGCAATTGAAAGGCGTCCCCAGAGATATAGATGGCTTTTATCACTTTTCTCCTGATCGTCTGGTGGGAACTCCTGCTGACGGCCCGTATATCGGCGGCATCCTGGCTATGTTCACGCATCGGGCTGCGCTCGCTAATAGTTTCCCTCCTGGCCGGATAATAAATATGGCAACTGAGGGATCGGAGTTGCTTGTTGCAGGCAGGACTCTCAAGTTCTGGGCCACAAGGGTTCTCGCACAGGAAGAATATCTTTCGATGGCGCGCAGGAAGAAACTCAAACTGCACTTTCTCATTAGTTCGAAGGATTCCTGTCGCTATCTTGATGATGCGCAGGTGAAGGCGATTGAACGAGATCAGCCGGAGGCCATCACTATTTTCAAGGAAATACAGAGCCGGACATCAAGTGATGGGGATTTCGAGTTCAAGCTTCGTGAAACGGATCATCTGTTTTTGGACGGCCTCGTCTATGCAGATATCGAACTTCCCGGCAACCCCATTGTAAAAGAGAGAACACGAATCGTGTTGCAGGATATCAATGCCACTGACCACGATGTTCAGATTTCGCCCATACACATGAGAGACGACCCGAAAGCGACCTTGCTGTTTGCCTGCATTTGCAATCAGGATGCTGACAGACGAAAATACTGCAAGGTCTGCGGCCTGCACGACCGCACCTGGAATATTTTCGAGAATCACGCAAGAGACATTCAATGATAGCGACCGTAAAACAACTGGCCGATATTTTGTCCGAACATAACATCGGGCTTGGCACGCGGAATAACTGGCCGTCTAATTACCTGCGCCTGATGACGCCCTATTTTCGCTGCATCAGAGAAGGACGGCTCGACGAGGTTCCTGCTCCCGTCTGTGTGCAGATGCAGGTTTCGACCGCGTGCAGCACTCGATGCGCCATGTGCCATCACTGGAAAGAAGCCTCAGTCGAGATGCCGCTCGACCAATGGCAGAGAGTGTTTGACGACGTTGCCCGGTTCGGAGCCCGCACAGTCATCTTCTCAGGCGGCGAGCCACTTATGCGCAAAGACTTGCCGGAATTGTTGCGCTCGGCCCGACGATGCGGGCTGAGGCTCGGATTGCTCACCAACGCTACTATGACCAGCCGCGAACTGAACGAACGACATCGCGTCATAGCTGCAATAGCTGAGTGTACGGACTGGGTATCGATATCGGTAGACGGGACTCGATCATCCGACCTTGCAATTCGCAATCCCATGGTCGAAGACCGCGAGCATTTGGTGCGAGAGTTCGTCAGCGGCCTCAGAGCGGCGAATGAGCGCATCAAGATATGGGCGACGGTGACGCTGCAAAAGGGAAATATCGAGATGGATTTTGGCGAAGCCTGCCGATTCATACGGGAAACGCTGGGAATCTCCGAAGTGAATTTCAAAATAGCGACCGGAGCGCGCAGTGCGCTCCAACATGATCCACCATATCTGCTCAGTGAAGATGAACTGATTCGGCTCGTGAACTTTTTGCATCAAGACCCATTGCCGGATCAAGATGGAAATCAACTGGCTTATCTTCGCCAGTGCTTTTCTCAAAAACTGTTCAACATCCGGGACTCGGCGCAGGGAGCGCCTCTGCGCCGCTTTTACAGGGAGCAGAGCCTTCGATGCTTCACTCCTTTTCTGTTCTCGTTGATTGACAGCGATGGCGAGGTCTATCCATGCTGCCATCTTTATAGGGATAATCAGGGCGCTGATCCGCGCAGCAGGTATTTTCGCAAAGAGCATAGCATGGGCAACATCCTGCGGGCCGGTTTCAGCGCGGTTTGGAACGGGGATCGATATGTTGCTGAGCGTGTTGCGCTTGAAAAAATAAATCCTGACGATCCGCGTTTTCTGCCCTGCGGAGAATGCACGCGCCACTGCCAGCATAATCTTGTACTCACTGAGGTTTATCGCAACTTCGAAGACGATCTCTCAGAACTGGAGCGAGAGCTTGCAACTTTGCCTGATGAAAGCGACCCGGTCTTCTTTTGATCGGACAAATCAATGGGAGAAATGGCTTGACGAACCGAATCGCCGGACGCAGCAAGATGAATAATCGAATTACCTTTCGCCGAATCTGTCAATGGGCTGCGCTCACTTGTTTGGCGCTTGCCCTCTCGAATATTTCAAGCCTTGCCGAAAACGGCAAACCCGTGGGCGAATGGCCTGCTTACGGCGGCGATAATACGAGCGCGAAATACTCGCCGCTCGATCAGATCAACCGCGAGAACTTTTCAAAACTGCAAATCGCGTGGGCGTGGAAGTCGGTCGACGAAACCTTGAGCAAAAATGTTTCCGGCGGAGAATGGTGGACGAAAGCCGACAACATCTTCGAAGACCTTCAGAAAGATAATCCGACCAGATGGCGAGAAAAACGTCCGCCGTGGAATGATGCGCTCAAAGCCACTCCTTTGATGGTCGGCGGGATGCTCTATCTCGTTACTCCCTTGTCTCAGGCCGTAGGCATTGATGCGGCTACGGGCGAAACCGTCTGGGTTTATAACCCCAAGAGCTATGAGACGGGAACGCCGACGATGAGCTTTCAGTGGAATCATCGCGGCGCGGCTTACTGGAGCGACGGCGCGCAGTCGAGAATTCTTTGGGGTACGGGCGACGGTTACCTGATCGCAGTCGATGCGAAAACGGGGCGACCCTGTCGGGACTTCGGGGAAGCGGGGCGCGTCGATTTGATGAAAAATATTCCGCGCGCCTCGCGCAAAGATCGCGACTATCTAAACGCGCTGACCTATTCTGTGACTTCCCCGCCCGTTGTGTGTCGCAACACGGTCATCGTAGGTTCGGCGATTGCGGATCGCCGCATCACCAGAGAAGCGCCTCCCGGTGATGTTCAGGCATTCGATGTCGTGACGGGCAAACCGAAATGGGTTTTTCATACCGTCCCGCGCGAAGGCGAATTCGGCGTCGAGACGTGGGAGCAGGATTCGTGGAAATATACGGGCAACACGAATGTCTGGTCGATGATGAGCGCGGATGATGAACTAGGCTATGTCTATCTCCCGACCGGGACGCCGACGAATGATTTTTACGGCGGCCATCGATTGGGAAATAATCTCTTCGCCGAAAGCCTCATCTGCGTCGAGGTTGAGACGGGCCGTCGCGTCTGGCATTTTCAGATGGTTCATCACGGGCTTTGGGATTATGACAATCCGGCTGCGCCCAATCTGCTCGACATCACAGTTGATGGAAAGCGAATCAAGGCGGTCGCGCAGATCACCAAGCAGGGTTTCTGTTTCGTCTTTGATCGAGTGACGGGAAAACCTGTATGGCCGATTGAAGAGCGACCGGTTCCGCCGTCTGATGTTCCGGGCGAGCGCACGTCTCCGACGCAGCCATTTCCCACGCGGCCCGCGCCTTTCGAATATCAGGGCGTATCGACGGACGACCTGATCGATTTCACTCCCGAACTTCGCGCCGAAGCGTTGCAGACTATAAAGAAGTTTCGCATAGGGCCGCTCTTTACTCCGCCGTCGCTCGATATGGAGGGCGGCACTAAGGGGACGATTTCAAGACCGGGCGAAGGCGGCGGGGCGAACTGGCAGGGAGCAGCCGTCGATCCTGAGACGGGCATTCTTTACGTGCCGTCGCGCAACGGCACATCGACCATTCATTTTTACACGCCCGACGCTGAGAAGGGCGGAACTGTCCGCTACACGCACAAGGTGGGGGGTGAAGTGCCGCGCGGCCCGCAGGGGTTGCCGCTCTTCAAACCGCCCTATTCGCGCATGACGGCGATTGATCTAAACAAAGGCGAGCATGTGTGGATGACGCCTACAGGGATGGGCGCATCACGCATTCGCAATCATCCATTGCTCAAAGGCGTGAAGCTGCCGCCACTCGGCGGAGGCGGAGCCAAAGGGCCGCTGCTGACCCGAACGCTTTTGATTCAGGCGATGGACGGAGCGGTGACGGAAACGGACACGACAGAAGGCCCTAAGCTCGTGGCTTACGACAAAGCCACGGGCAAAGCAGTCGGGTGGATCGCTCTGCCGGGTGGGGCGATAGGCACGCCGATGACTTATATGCTGGGCGGTAAGCAATACATAGCGCTTACGGTCGCAGGCGACACGCCGCAGCTTATCGCACTGCGATTGCCGTGATGTAGAACAGGCTGCCAGCCTGTTCACGCGCTGAAATGATGAAACCTTACGACCATCTGGCAGCCCGTCGTACCTCTTCAATCGCAGGTTTTGTTTGTAGAGAGATTATTGACATAAAGTCGATGCCATCGAAGAAGATGGCCGACGATTGCGCACCATCCGTTTATACACCATCCACTCATGCGCGGCGAAAACGCGAAAGCGGATCGCTGCCAGAGAAAAACTCGACGGGATGTTAAAATCAATCGCTCAATCACCGATGATGTGAAATGTTTTTATAAGGAGGACGTGAATGACTGCCATCAAACTCAACGTCAACGGAAAAGAACAGACGGTCGAAGTCAGCCCCGACATGCCGTTGCTGTGGGTGCTGCGCGACACGCTCGAATTGACAGGCACTAAGTACGGCTGCGGCATGGCTCAGTGCGGAGCCTGCACAGTTCATGTCAACGGCGAAGCCATTCGCTCATGCGTCACGCCGGTTTCATCCGCGGTCGGCAAGAAGATCGTCACCATCGAAGGTCTTTCTTCCGACCATAGCCATCCACTGCAAAAGGCATGGATTCAGGTCAATGTTTCGCAGTGCGGTTATTGCCAGAGCGGACAAATCATGCAGGCGGCTGCGCTGCTTCGTCAAAAGCCCAAGCCTACGGACTCTGATATCGACACGGCGATGCGCGGCAACATCTGCCGATGCGGAACCTATCAGCGCATCCGTCAGGCGATCAAACAGGCAGCGGAGGTGAAAAAATGAATCGAGTCGAGGTAATCAATCGTCGCGCCTTTTTGGGCAGCATGTTTTCAGCCTCAGCTTTGGTGCTGGTCGCGCGAGTGCTGCCTGTCGAAGCTATGACCGCAGGAGGCGATGTCGATAACGCCGCGTGGCATCCGAGCGTTTATCTGGGATTGGAGACCGACGGCACGGTGATAATCGTGGCTCACCGTTCGGAGATGGGTACGGGCATCCGCTCGGTCCTTCCGACCATCGCCGCTGAAGAGTTGGACGCCGACTGGAAGCGTGTGAAGGTCGAGCAGGCCATAGGCGATGCGAAGTACGGCTCGCAAAATACAGACGGCTCCTGCTCGATTCGCGATTTTTATGACGCTATGCGCGAGGCGGGAGCCAGCGCGCGGTTGATGCTGGAACGCGCGGCGGCAGCCAAATGGGGAGTGCCTGCGGCGGAGTGCAAAGCGCAGAATCACGAGGTCGTGCATGCGGGCAGCAATCGACGGCTCGGCTACGGTGAACTGGCTTCGCTTGCGGCGCAGCAGCCCGCGCCCAAAAAAGAAGAATTGAGCTTCAAGTCTTCGGCGCAGTATCGCTACATAGGCAAAGACGTGCCGATAGTCGACCGCGAAGATTTATGTTCGGGAAAAGGCACGTTCGGCATCGATGCAAAAATGCCCGGTATGGTCTACGCATCGATTGAAAGGTCGCCTGTGCTTGGCGGACGGTTGAAAAGTTTCGACGATCAGGAAGCGCGCAAGGTTCCGGGCGTCGAGCAGACTGTGGTGATCGAAGGCTTCAAGCCGCCGCACGGATTCAAGCCTTTAGGCGGCGTGGCCGTTATCGCCAATAACACATGGGCCGCCGTGCAGGGCCGCGAGCGTCTCAAGGTCGAATGGGAGTCGGGCGCGAATGCCGTCTACGATTCAACCGCCTACAAGCAGCAGTTGATCGAAACAGTGCGCAAGCCGCAAAGGGCCGTGCGCAATGTGGGCGATGTGGATGCGGAGTTCGCAAAGGGCGGCAAAACGCACGAGGCCGAATATTACGTTCCGCATCTGGCGCACGCGCCGATGGAGCCGCCTGCGGCAGTGGCCCATTTCAAAGACGGCAAAGCGTTGATCTACGCCGCCACACAGAACCCGCAGGCAGTGCAGGACACGGTTGCAGCCGCGCTCGGCATCGATAAAAAAAATGTCGAATGCCACGTCACGCTGCTCGGTGGAGGCTTCGGGCGCAAGTCCAAACCGGATTATGTAGCGGAAGCGGCCCTGCTCTCCAAAGCCGTAGGCAAGCCGGTCAAGGTAACGTGGACGCGCGAAGATGATATTCGCTTCGATTATTATCACACCGTCTCGGCTATGTACCTGAAAGCCGCGCTCGACGAGAAGGGTCGCCCAACGGCATGGCTTCAGCGGTGCGCGTTCCCATCGATGATGACCACATTCAATCCTGCGACGGCTTCGGCCAGCGGGGGCGAGTTGGGGATGGGATGGACTAACGTGCCTTTCGACATTGCGAATCAGCGAGCCGAGAATGGCCCCGCGCAACATCACGTGCGCATCGGGTGGCTGCGCTCGGTGGCCAACATTCAGCATGCTTTCGCCATTCATTCTTTCGTCGATGAACTGGCGCATCTGGCTGGGCGCGACAAAGTGGAGTATCTGCTCGACCTGGTAGGTCAGCCGCGCAAAGTAGATGTGAGCGCGCGCGGAAGGCTTGCGGAAAAATATCCGCTGGAGACGGGCCGCCTCCGCAACGTGATCGAGATAGCGGCAAAGGCTTCCGATTGGGCCAGGAGCAAACCGACGAAGGGGCGCGCGCTAGGCGTAGCCGCGCATTACAGTTTTCTGACTTATGTTGCCGCAGTCGTCGAGATCGAAGTCGATGCGACGGGAAAGATTCGTATTCCGCGCGTCGATGTTGCAGTCGATGCTGGCCGGGTGATCAATCCTGATCGTGTGAAGGCGCAGTTCGAAGGCGCGGCAGTCTTTGGCGCAAGCATCGCGTTGATGGGCGAAATAACGGCTGCTGGCGGCGAGATACAGCAATCCAATTTTCACGATTATCGGGTAGCGCGAATCAATGAAGCTCCGATTGAAACGCGCGTGCATCTGGTGCCAAGCGATGCGCCGCCCGCAGGAGTGGGCGAGCCGGGAGTGCCGCCTATTCCGCCTGCGATCTGCAACGCCATATTCGCCGCGACTGGCAAGCGCATTCGCGACTTGCCGCTACGCAAACATAAGCTCGTGTGATCGAGGGCTGAAGCGACGCGCTGCGCGGCTGAAGAAATTCAGCCGCGCAGCTTTCGGCATCGATGTGTATTGCCGACCGTTCGGTAGGTATGGTAGAATCCGCCTCCGTTGACACAGTACTCGCAGAGCCGCGCCGGGTTTGAAGCCGTGGGGATGCCGGGAGGCGGCGCATCGAGGAGTATCGGAGGGATGAGGAGAAGCGATCTTCTCGTCGCCCGGAAATCGCATCTCGTGTGATCACCGGCGATTTCCGGTTCGCGCATATTTTATTCGTCATAGAATTCGATTTAGCATTTTCCGGTCTTGCCTTTGCTACAAACGACACCATCCGCCGAGACAGAGAGACAATAGTGACATTGGCAGTGGAGCCTCCCTGTCTTAATTCTTCTGCTCGCATACTGTACTAATTTGTGCGCTCTGATTCGGTTTACGCATTACTGATAATCAACTGACGGAGAATCACGTTCGATGTGCAGTCTGGCTGGAATGATGGAGACCGGAGCCTACACACTCACTCACTGCTTCGACTCCATTCACGGATGGAGAGCGAGGGTCATTCCGCTCACCCTCTCTCGGTAAGCTTGCGAGCAGGCGCGCGCCTGTAACTCAAACATCACCGCATCATTTCCCAATGGTGCAGCCAAAAGGAGGAAAGTGTATGCAGTCCAAGCTCAGTAGTCTGCAGCGCGCAGTCGCGATCACGATGTCGATCCTGCTGATGAGCATGGGAACTTCCACACTGGCTCAGAACGCTACCGGAGCGATCAAAGGCACGGTGAAAGACCAGAACAATGCAGTAGTCACTACTGCTGCGATCACGGCTACCAACAAAGCGACCGGCGCTTCGAGAAAACTCAAGGCCGGGAGCGAGGGCAACTTCGTCTTCGAAAGCCTTCAGCCCGGCGCTTATGAAGTCAAGGTCGAGGCTGACGGATTCAAAACTCAGACTCAGACGATAGCTGTCGAGGTAGGCAATACCACCGCGAGCGACTTTTCGATGGAAGTCGGCACGACGAGCGAAGTCGTCGATGTCACTCCCGATGCTCCGATCATCAACACCACCGATACGGTCGTCGGCGGCGTCATCAATCGAGAGAAAGTAGAGCATCTGCCTCTCAACGGGCGGAGCTTCCTGTCAATCGCGTTGCTCGAACCGGGGGTCAACGTGACCTACAACGCGAATTCCGGCGCAGGGAACCCGAACAACTTCTTCCAGATTTCCGTCGGCAGCGCCCCTCAACAGATGACCCTCATTTCCGTCGACGGGGCCAGAGTCAACGACCGCATAACGGGCGGCACCTCGCAGAATTTTTCCGCCGAAACGGTGCAGGAATTTCAGATCAGTACGCTCGGTTTCGATCTCTCATCGGGGACGGTCTCAGCCGGAGCGGTCAACATCGTCTCCCGAACCGGCAGCAATGAATTTCATGGGAGCGGTTTCTTCTTCTATCGCGATCACAACCTGTCGGCGTTTCCGGGATTCAAGCGCCCCGATGATCCGACAGCTTTCAATCCGCTGTGCGCCGATCCCGCGACTTGCGACCGATTGAAAGACCCCTTCTTCGTCCGCAAGCAGTATGGAGCTACCCTCGGCGGGCCAGTCAAGAAAGACAGGGTTTTCTTTTTCGCCAATTACGAGCGCAACGATCAGGTGGGCGCGCGCACGATCAACTTTACAGACCCGGTGCTGTTCGGATTCAACCACGTCGCGCAGCAACCTCTGGAAGGCGATCTCTTCGGCGTTCGTCTTGACTATGTCGTCGATGACAAGCACACCGCCTTTCTGCGAACCAATATAGATTCGAATGACAGCATCTCCGGCACCAACCTCGAATCGACTTGGATCGCTTCGAGCAATTTCTCCTATCAGGCGCAGATGGGCGTAACGAGCGTGCTCAATCCCAAGCTGGTTAATGATTTCAGGTTTTCCTACTCCTATTTCAGGAACCGGCTTCGCTCGCCGAATGAGCAGGAATGTGAGCAGGCCAGCGGAGATCCTCGTTTGTGCTTCGGGCTGGGCGGCCCGCTCATCACATTTTTCGGCGGGCTTCAGGTAGGAACCAATGTCAATGTCTCGCAGGATCGGCACCCGCGCACTTTCCAGTGGACGGACAATGTGAACTGGACGAAGGGGACGCATCGCATTCGCTTCGGCGGCAATTATGAGTACAGCTACGGGCATGGGACGTGGAACCGTCAGGCTGCGGGAGGATTTTCAGCCTTCAGCCCGACTCAGGTTGCAGCCAACGCCGCGCTGTTCGCCGCGCTCCCCAATAGTTTGAAAGTTCCGACGGGCCAGCCCATTCCGTTTTCCGATCTGCTGCAACTCCCGTTAAACGGCACGCTGACCATCGGAGTCGGAGACCCCGGACAGCCCGCGCCTTATCAGTACGAAAACGCCACGAGCAATCACCACATCCGCTTCTACGCTCAGGATGCGTGGCAGGTGTTCAAGGGATTTACGCTCAATTACGGATTGGGCTGGTCGTATGAGAGCAACGTCTTCTACCACGACATCGATCTCAAGACCGATTACCTGCGGCCCCTGCTCGGCGATGATCTCGAAGGGCCGAAAGAGCAGTATAAGAACTTCGATCCGGCTCTCGGTTTTGCGTGGGCGCTCGGCAATGATCAAAAGACGGTCATCCGCGCGAGCGCATCTCTTCACCACATCTCGCCGAACGTGGGATTCTTCAACCTCAACCAGCGAATACTTTTCGGCCCTGCTGGCAACGGATTGCAGTCGCTGTCGGGCGCAGCTTTGCAGAATCCTGAAAGCACTACGCGATGCGGCAGCGTCGCCGCAAATCCCGCGGCGGGCTGTTTGAGTTTCACCACGCCGACGGCTTTCAGTCTGCTCGATATGCTCAACTACCTGCCCACGGCGGGAGCCGATCTTCGAGCCTTCTACGGGCAATTCGGCGGACAAGACCTCTCCTTGCGCGGCGTCAATATTTCGAAGACCGTGGCGGGCGCGGGAAATCTGGACGCTATTTACAACAGCAACTCCTCAGTTACGCCCTACACCATTCACATCGATGTCGGGGTGCAACGCGAGATCGTGCGCAACCTGTCGGTGTCGGCTGATTTCGTCCAGCGACGCGGAGTCGGATTCGGAGCCTTCGAGCTGTTCTTCCCCGATCTCAATCGCTGGAACCGATTCAACTACCAGACCATTCTGGCCAACGGTACGGCTGTTCCCATTCGCAACCCGGTGATTCCGGCCTGTACGGCGGCCAATCGCTTCGACCCACAGGCGCAATGCTCGCTCGGCCCGATTCAGTATGGGCTGCCCGGAATTCTCTCGCGTTACTCGGCTTTCCAGTTGAAAGTCGACAAACGTTTCTCCAACGGATTTACGCTCGGCGGGTCTTACGCGCTCTCGCGCTACAGGACTTTTACGAGCATCTCCAGCAACGATGGCTTTCACGAAGGCCACGGCATCAGCCCCAACAATCCCAGACATCGCTTCACGGCCAACGCCATCTGGGAGTTGCCCAAGTTCAAAGGCGGCAACAAATTCCTGCGAGGCGCGCTCAATGACTGGCAGGTATCGACTATAATCGAAATGCGAACAGGGAGTCCGACCTCGGTCACTCTCGGCATTTTCGATGTCGAAGGAGACGGCACGTTCATCTTCCGACTCCCCGGCACGACGGTCAGTTCATTCGGCTATGACCTCAATGAAGGCGACATCCGCAGGCTTGTGGCCGAGTACAACGCCACGTTCCCCGCGCCGAAAGAAACCTTCGTCCGCGACATCAGGGATCGCGCGAACCGCGATTCTTTAGGCACACCTTACCCGTTCATCGTGCTGCCGGATGAATTCGCTCCCGATGATAGTTTCATGTCGCACGATATTCGTTTGACGCGGGTCGTGCGCATAGGCGAAAAAGTCAGGCTCTCTTTGATCGGGGAAGTTTTCAATGTCTTCAACATCGCGAACCTGACAGGTTTCAGCGGCACGCTGGACGCTTATATTCGGCCCACTCCGCCGAGCGCAGCCAATCCTTTAGGCACGCCCGGTCGCAATCCGAATTTCAACTTCGGTCAGCCCACCGGGCGGGTCAATCCCGTTTTCGGATCAGGCGGCCCGCGCGCCTTCCAGATCGCCGCGAGGGTCAGCTTCTAAATTCACACTTCAACCCGGAGCGATGCACACTGCATCGCTCCGGCTCGGAAAACGTCAACAAATCCGCAAGCTTTATGGCATTGAAGATGATCATCTGTTATTAGTCCTCTGTCACTTGCCCTTCGTTTTTCGCCCGGTCGAGCCGGTGAAAACGAAGGCCGGAATCAAGGATCAACGAACTTGCAAAAGAGGATGATATGAAACGAATCACGATTCTTTCACTGATCACGGTGATAATGTTTTCGCTCGTTGTAGAAGACCGGCAGGCTTTCTCGCAGTCATCATCTCGCGGTTTGCCCGCTGCCAGACCCGATGAGGTCGGCATGTCATCTGAACGGCTGGGGCGCATTCGCACGGCGATGCAGCGGTACATTGATCGCGGGCTGGTTCCGGGCGTGGTGACGCTCGTGGCCCGACGCGGGCGCGTGGTTCATTTCGAGGCCGCAGGTTATCGAGATGTCGAAGGCAAAACCTTGATGACAACCGATACCATCTTTCGCATAGCTTCGATGACCAAGCCCATCGCTTCAGTCGCATTGATGATGCTCTACGAGGAAGGACACTTTCTGCTCTCTGATCCGATCTCGAAATTCCTTCCCGAATTTTCGAATATGAAAGTCGCACAGGCCGCGCCCGCTGCGGAGAATGGCGCGCCTTACAAGCTCGTGCCTGCCACGCGCCCGATCAATTTCAAACACGTGCTCACCCACACGGCAGGATTTCCCAACGCCTATCGCGGAATCACCCGCTCGGAATTCGGCAAAATCTATACGCGGCAGAATCCTAACGAAACGGTGGCCGATCTGGTGAAGCGACTGGCCGCGATGCCGCTCAATTTCAATCCGGGCGAGGCGTGGGAATACGGCCCTGCTACGGATGTCGTGGGCCGACTGGTCGAAGTTATTTCCGGTCAGACGCTCGATGAATTTCTCAGAAAGAAAATCTTCGAACCGCTGAAGATGAGCGACACGCATTTTTATCTGCCTGCTTCGAAGCTCAGTCGTTTTGCGGCGAACTATCAACCGGACGATCAGAACGGGAAAAAGATAAAACTGGTCGAAGCGCCCACAGCCCAAAGCCGCTGGGTGAAAGAGCCGCACATCTACTTTTCCGGCGCAGGCGGTCTGGTTTCGACTGCGGCTGACTATGTGCGGTTTCATCAGATGATGCTCAACGGCGGAGAGCTTGACGGCGTGCGACTGCTGGGCCGCAAGACGGTCGAGTTGATGACCACAAATCACATAGGCGATTTGCCCATCTGGCTGACGGGGCCGGGCTATGGCTTCGGTCTGGGTTACAGCGTCGTCAAGGATATCGGCGTGACGGGGCAGGCAGGCTCGGCAGGCGCTTATGGCTGGGGCGGCGCGTTCTGCACTTACTTTCAGGTCGATCCGAAAGAGGAACTCATCGGCATCGTGATGACGCAGGTGCGGCCTTACGATCACCTCAACATCCGACAGGAATTCATGGCCCTTGCCAATCAGTCCATAGTCGATAACGCGAAACCATCGACGCTCACAAACCATGGCGCGCAGCGTTGAACGGGATTGCAGAAGACATAATGACGATTTGCCAAATCAGGGAGGAATGAAATGATGCGACGAAACGCGTTCTCAATCGCGCTCTTTATGATGATCGCAGGCGTGAGCTTCGCTCAGGATAAGCCTTCGCATAACTTTTTCAAAACATCGGATGGAGTGAAGATTCACTACATGGTCAAGGGCAAGGGCGTGCCAGTCATACTCATTCACGGCTACACGGGCAGCGCCGAGGGCAACTGGTTTTCAAACGGCATCGCTGATGCGCTGGCGAAAAATCACATGGTCATAGCCATTGATTGCCGCAATCATGGAAGAAGCGACAAGCCCGTGCCTAACGGGCCGGGTCGGGCAGAAGATGTCATTGAGATGATGGATCACCTCAAGATTCAGAAAGCGCACTTTCACGGTTATTCCATGGGTGGCGGAATAGTCGGGCGATTGATGGCTCTCGTACCGGATCGTTTCATCACGGCGGGCTTCGGCGGTTCGGGCATTCAGGAGACAGACCCGGAATGGAGATCGAAACTGCCTAAAGACAAAGAGGGACGCGATCCGCAGGAAGACGAAGCGAGCGGAAGGCTGAGAGCGAAGCGCGCGTCTGATCTTGGAATCACGGTCGAAGAACTGGCGAAACAATTACAGGAGCGACAGGAGCGGCAGCGAGCCGCGCTCGCCAATGCTGCGCGCACGCAGCCCGTAGGGCCGCAACTCGATCTGACGAAGATCACGTTTCCCGTCATGGCCGTCAATGGCGAGTTTGATCGGCCTCTGGCCAAAACCGTTCGAATGCATCGCGAGTTGAGAAATTTCACCAACGTCGTGCTGCCCGGAAAGTCGCACCTGACGGCCATCATGGCGGGCTACATGCCGCAGGAGTATCTCGAAACGGTGGTCAAATTCATCAACGCCAACGATCCGAAGAAATAAGTAACCCGACGCGCCTTGAAACAAGTATTCAGGGACAGGGGTGCAAATTAAAATTGAGGTTTGAAAAGAAATACGTTCAAACCCTAGCGATTGGCTTTGCGGGATTTTCATTAACACCTCACTTAAAGTGAGGTGGATGGAAGCAGCGCGAAGGGTTGAAACGGTTCTGAAAAATTTGCCCCGTGTTTGACGATCAAACCTGATACGGGAGGGGATTTCCATGCTTCGCAAGCTGATGTTGTTTGCCATCGCTTTCGCCTTAGCGTTTTCCGGCCCGACTCTCGCCGCTAACGATGTGATACGAGTAGAGGGCGGGCTTATCTCAGGCGTAGCGACTGACGGCGTTCGCAGTTTCAAAGGCATTCCTTTCGCCGCTCCTCCCGCGGGCGATCTCAGATGGAAACCTCCTCAACCGGTCATCCCCTGGACGGGCGTTCGCAAGTGCGACGTGTTCGGCCCGCAGTGTCCGCAAGCGCCTTATCCGCAAACGTCGATGTATTATTCGCCACCGCAAAAACAGAGCGAGGATTGTCTCTACCTCAACGTGTGGACTTCGGCGAGAGCGGGAGAAAGGCGGCCCGTGATGGTATGGATTCACGGCGGCGCGCTCACTCGCGGATCGGGAGCCAATCGCGTTTATGACGGGACGGCGCTGGCGAAAAAAGGCGTCGTGCTTGTGACTGTTAATTATCGACTGGGAGTTTTGGGATATCTCGCGCACCCGGAGCTTACGGCTGAATCAGTGAATCATTCGTCAGGCAATTACGGCGTGCTGGATCAGATCGCGGCTTTGAAATGGGTGCAGAAAAATATCGCTCGCTTCGGCGGCGACCCGTCGCGCGTGACCATCTTCGGCGAATCGGCAGGCTCGTGGAGCGTCAACGCGCTCGTCGCTTCTCCGCTCGCCCGCGGACTTTTTCATCGAGCCATAGGTCAGAGCGGCGGCTCATTCGGGCGGGGAACGTATTTGAAAGAAGACAGAGGCGGGCTTCCTTCGGCTGAAAAAATCGGCGCGGCCTTCGCCAAAGCTGCCGGCGCGGATTCGATCAAAGCATTGCGCGCGCTGTCGGCTGAAAAAATAATCGATGTATTCAACAACGACGCGGAGGGAAGGAAATTCCGAACTCAGCCGAACGTAGACGGATGGGTTCTGCCCGACGAGATTCGAAACCTGTTCGCGCAGAGAAAACATAACGACGTACCGGTGATCGTCGGCTCGAATGCCGACGAGATGACTACGCTGACCGCGCCCGCAATAGTGCCGCGGACTATGGAGGAGTATCGCAAGCGCGTCGAGGCGCTGTACGGCGAGATGATTAAAGAATTCGACTCGCTCTATCCGGCGAAGAGCGACGAGGATATCGCCAGGGCTTATCTCGGAAGCCTGCGCGATATGAGTTTCACCGGGCCGATGAGAACGTGGGCGCGAATGACTGCGACCGGGCGCGCGAAAGCTTATCTTTATTTTTTCAGCCGCGTCCCGCCGAATCCGAACAGCAAACGCCTCGGAGCATATCACGCGGGAGAGATCGCTTATGTCTTCAACAATCTCAACCGCGAGAATCAGTTGCTTCAGGAAGCGGATCACAAGCTGGCCGATATGATGTCGAGTTACTGGGTGAATTTCGCGACTTCCGGCGACCCGAACGGCAAAGGGCTGCCCCGGTGGACCGCGTATGATCGCGACAAGGAACCTTATCTCGATTTCGGCGATGCGGTTCAGTTGCGAAATCATCTGCTCAAAGATCAACTCGATTTCATCGAGCGATTTCAGCAGCGTCGCTGATCGCCGGGACAAAACCAATGGGCTATGTTGATATACAAGAACACGAAAGGAAAAACATGTTACGACGCTTCATCATTATCGCTTTAGCTTTGGTCGCGGGCCTTGCTGCTGGCGAAAAATGCCTTGCTCAGTCGACCACTCCATCAACGACTGCCGCCGCGAAGAACGATTACAACAAAGCAGAGACGTGGCTTTGTCGTCCGGGCCGTCAGGATGCCTGCGCGGTCGATTTGACAACTACCGTCGTTCAGGCCAACGGCAAGCTCACGACAGAGAAGTGGTCGCCTAATCCGAAAGCGCCGATTGATTGCTTCTATGTTTACCCGACTGTTTCAAACGATGCGACGCCTAACTCGGACATGAACGCCGGGGCGGAAGAATTGGCAGTGATTCGCGCGCATTTCGCTCGATTCGGCTCGCAGTGCCGCGTCTTTGCGCCGCTTTACCGTCAGGTCACGCTCACTGCATTGCGCGCCGGAATCGCGGGCCGCCCCGTGACGGTTGATCGCGCGCTGGGCTACAACGATGTCGTCGATGCATGGAAGCATTACCTCGAACACGACAATCAGGGCCGCGGCGTGGTGCTGATCGGACATTCGCAGGGGTCGGGCGTGTTGACGCAATTGATTCGAAACGAGATCGACGGCAAACCCGTTCAGGAACGTCTCATCTCCGCTTTGCTTTTAGGAACGAATCTGCCCGTGCCTAAGGGCAAGGATGTCGGCGGCGCGTTCCAGAATGTTCCGCTCTGCCGCTCCGCCTCGCAAACAGGATGTGTGATCGCTTACGCTACGTTCCGCGATAACGTCCCGCCGCCCGCAAACAGTCGATTTGGTCGTGTGGCCAATAAAGAGATGGTCGCTGCCTGTGTGAATCCAGCAGCGTTGGGCGGCGGAAGCGGCGCGCTTCACGCTTATCTTGCCGCTGCCGGTCGCAGCCTCGGATCGTCGTCGGAACCTCGGCCCTGGGTCACTCCTGCGCAGACGATCAGCACTCCATTCGTCAGCGTCCCCGGTCTTCTGACTGCCGAATGCGTGTCGAATGAGAGTGGCTCGTATCTGGCGGTCAAAGTTCATGGAGATGCGAAAGACCCGCGCGTGGATGACATCGTCGGCGATGTGGTCACGGGCGGACAGGTGCAGGCCGATTGGGGGTTGCATCTGATTGATGTTCATGTGGCTATGGGAAATCTTGTAGAGATAGTCGGTCAGCAGGCGAAAGCGTATCTGGCAAAGCAGAAGAAGAAATGAAAGGAGAGACGGTCGTGGAGAAACGCGCATCGATAGCAAATCGAATTTCAACGCTTGCGCTCTGCTTCGTCGTGTTGTTGCCAGCCGCGCTTCACGCCGCGCAATCGAAAACCAGAAGGTCGCTCAACGAGATCAACGCGGCCTTCGTCATCACCGCGAAAGAAGCGAATGATTGGCACGCGCTCAAAGATAAATTCGGCCCCGCGCTTTCAGGCAATGCCTCGTGGAAAAATTATCTGGAGTTTATCGAACGAAAGCTCAGTCAGTACGGCGCGGTCGATATTACGCGCAACGCTTTCACTTATGATCGCTGGCACACTTCAGAATGGCCTGATGAGTCGAAGTGGTCGCTCGTATCGAGTGGCCGAAAGATCAAAGTCGCAAGCTATGGCTGCTATTCCGGCTCGACCGCCGCCGAAGGCATCACGGCGGATTTGATTTATTACGACCTGAAGAATCCGCCTAAAAATATTGAAGGAAAAATCGTCGTCCTTCAGCCGCGCTTCAGCCGCGAAATGCAGGAGAACATCTACGGCAGCGATTATGAGCATCCGGCTGTGGAAGATAGCTGGCCCGTTGCGGGCAAACCCATTCCGCCGGACTTGAATTACAAAGTTGCAGGCTCTCGCATCTGGGCGCAGTTGCCTCAAGCAGGCGGATTGATTCGGGCGGCTGTCGAGGGCAAAGCGGCGGGCATACTTCTCGTATTCGATGCCGGGTATGAACTGATGTCAGGCGTGTACACATTCCCCACGCCGCGGCTTTACAACGCGCCGACCCTTTACCTCGACCGCGAAGCCGGAGCCGAGGTCATAGAAGATGCGAAGCGAGGCGCGCGAGCGACTTTGCGACTGCAATCGGAAATCACGCCGACCGAAACGTGGCAGTTGATCAGCTATCTTCCGGGAAAAAATTATGGCACGCCGCAGGACGAAATGATCATGTTCAGCACGCACAGCGACGGGCCTTCGATTTCTCAGGACGACGGCCCTTTCGGGTTGCTGGCCATCGCGAAATATTTTTCAAACATTCCGAAGGCCAAACGTCCGCGCACTCTCATGTTTTTCATCGACAACCGCCATTATATGCCGGGAGGCGAGCGGGCTTTTGCCCAAGAGGATTGGCTGGCGAAAAATCCCGGCTACAAAGATAAAGTCGTCGCCGTTTTAGGAATGGAGCATCTGGGTCAGATCGAATATCGCGAAGAAGGCGACAAGCTTGTGCCGAGCGGGCGCACAGACCTGCATAATTTCTGGGTGACGAACAACGACAAGATGCTGGCGATGGCGCACAAGGCCGTGAAGGATAACCGTCTGAAAGGCGCTTTCATCCGCGTGCCTGCGCGACTGGGAAAGAATGGAAAACCGCAAGGCATTTGGTACGGACTCGGCTCGCTGGCTAATCGAATCAACAAGCCGGGCTTTGCCATAATGGGTTCGATGGGAGCTTACTGGGGAACCTCGTCGCGCATTGATCGTTTTGACGCAAATCATTTCTGTCGTCAGATTGCGACCTTCGCTCAACTCACGGGCGAGTTGATGCTGGCTGACATGAAAGAGCTTCAGTCGGCTCCGGCCACAGTGCCGCAGCAGCCTCGACCTTCCGAGGTCGATCCGACGCGACCGCCGGGGCGGTGAGTGAAATGCGGAATGCGGAGTGCGGAGTTCGGAGTCGATCAATTCCGCATTCCGAATTCCGCACTCCGCATTTGAAGAAAGGGAGATTGAATGATGACTGCAAAACATAATCATCGAGACCAGAGCATTGATCGTCGCTCTTTTTTAATCACGACCGCGCAGGCGGCGACCGTGAGCATTTTTATTCCCGGCCTGCTGCGAGCCGATACGTCGAACGGCACGACTCCGGTCGTCACCATCACATCGGGTAAGGTGCGCGGGCGACGAGCGGGCGGCCTGCACATCTTCAAAGGGATTCCTTACGGCGCGCCGACCGGCGGCGCGAATCGTTTCCTTCCGCCCAAGCCTCCGCAGTCGTGGACGGGCGTGCGCGATGCGTTCGAGTTCGGGCATTACGCGCCGCAATCGAACCGTCCGCGCGGCGAGAAACAACGTCAGTTTTTCAGTGTGCTGGGAGCCACGAACAGAGGCGACTGGAGCGAAGATTGTCTCTATCTCAATGTATGGACGCGAGGCGTGGGCGACAATCGGAAGCGGCCCGTGATGGTCTGGTTTCACGGCGGCGGTTTCGATCAGGGTACGGGCGGCTCGATAGGCTACGACGGCGCGGGGCTGGCCGAGCATCAGGATGTCGTAGTGGTGACGGTCAATCATCGATTGAATTCGCTCGGCTATTTGTATCTCACTGAAATGGGCGGCCCTGATTTTGCCGACTCTGCCAATGTCGGACAGCAAGACCTCGTGGCCGCGCTTCAATGGGTGCGCGACAACATCTCTCGCTTCGGCGGCGATCCGAACCGGGTTTTGATCTTCGGTCAGTCGGGCGGCGGAGCGAAGGTTTCGACATTGCTTGCGATGCCGAGCGCGCGTGGATTATTCCATAGGGCGATCATTCAAAGCGGCGCAGGCTTGCGCGGCGGCACGCGCGAGTCGGCGAATAAAACAGCGGAGACGTTGTTGAAAGAGCTTGGGTTGAAACCGGGACAGGGGCGCGAGCTTCAACAGGTGCCGCTCGACAAATTGATGGACGCAGGAAATCGAGCGCGATTCGGCACCGTAGTCGATGGCCGTGTGTTGCCGACCAACCCTTTCGATCCGGTGGCCACGCCCTTGTCGGCAGACGTGCCGGTGATCGTCGGCTACACGCGCACGGAACGCACGGTCTATGAAATAGACTCGCCTGATTATGGCAAGCTCGATGAAGCGGGGCTTCTGGAAAATGCCAGACGATTGCTGGGCAATGATGCCGAACGAATCATCGCAAGCTATCGAAAGCGGCATCCGAAAGCCACGCCGTATGAGTTGTCGACTAACATCTCGACGGACGCCTCGGCGATGAGTTCGATTCGGCTGGCAGAACGGCGCGCGGCTTTGGGCAAAGCGGCGACATACCTTTATGTCTGGGCATGGGAGACGCCTGTGATGGGTTTGCGCGCGCCGCATTGCATGGAGATTCCATTCGTCTTCAATCACATCGATCAGTGCGAGAGCATGGTCGGCCCTGTGAACGCGCGGATGAAGAAGCTCGAAGCGGCAAGCGCCGGAGCGTGGGCTGCGCTGGCTCGCGCGGGCAGTCCGAATCATAAGGGTCTGCCGAACTGGCCCGCCTACACGACGGACAGGCGCGCGGTGATGATCTTCGATGCGCCGTGTCGCATAGAGCATGATCCGACGGGCGAAGTCAGACAGATTATGGAAAAGCGCGGCGAAGCCGGAAGAACAACGCCATTGCCTGCACAGGGCGACGAGTAGAGTTGTGACCGCAAAGGGGTTTTTGATATGGCGCAATCGGCCAGATTGCGCGCCTTGAAAGTGCGAAAAATTGAAGCCACGTAAGCTGAAAACTTATGCGGCTTCAGGAGGAAACTACATGAAAGCATCATTCAATTTAATCAGACTGCTGATCGCCATCATCGCTGTCGCATCACTGGCAGCAACGGCGAGCGCGCAGGAACAAGCCTTTCGGTTCGCGGGCGCGCCCTGCGCTGATCCCGCTTACCTTCACTGCCCTGACAGGGAATGTTCATCGGCCACTGTAGTCAATCAGGGAAATGTAGTCGAGATGAAGACGCGCCGCACTTACTTCCTCGATTATCCGTGCGACTTGAAGAAGGGCGAGAAAGTCACATTCATTCTCAGCCTTCACGGCGGCGGCTCATATGGAAACTGGCAGCGTCATTATTTCCCGATTCTCGATTACGTGAATAAGTATCGACTGGTCGTTGCCACCCCGAATGCGCCGACGCGAGCGTGGTCTGCGGCGGACGATGAGTACCTACAGAACATCGTCAACTTCGTCATCGAGCAGATCGGCAGAGAGAACATAAAGGCTTTCTGGCTGGTCGGTCACTCACAGGGCGGGATGACATCGAACCGCATCATCCGCACAGACTTTTTCAAAGATAAAGTCGATGGCTGGCTCAGTCTGTCGGGCGGGCGATTGGGCGGAAATCCCGCTCGCTCGGCTACTTTCGCTCCCACCGCTCCCGGCGCTGCTCGGCCTCCCGCGCCCACTGGCAGTGCGGCGTCCGCGATGGCGGCCTTGCGCGAACTGCCTGCTGTCGACTTCTCGTTTATCTATTCGACGGGACAGCGCGAAGTAGATGAGAAAGGCGTGCCTGAGACTTCCGACTGGGCGAAGAAATACGCCTGCGGCCCGCGGCGCAAACATGAGGATGTAGTCGATACCAAAGCCGGATATGTTTATGACAGCACCCGTCTGAATCTGCTGCGACCGGGCTGGGGACTGCTGCCCGGCCCTGGCAAGTCTGAAGTCTATGCTTATCCTGATTGCAAAGACGGACGTATCGTCGCCGATGTCGTCCGCATAGACAAAGGACACACAGAAGGGCTTGAGCCACGGGTCACCGAAGAGTTGATCAAGATGATGCTCGCGGCGAAAGGCGGCAAGCTGCAACAGTCGAATTGAAGGTTCAAAGTATTGCGCAGTCGCATCGATTCTCTTATGCCTGACAGCGTGTTTAAGAATCGTCTTTTGCCGCGAAGCGGCTCGAAGAAGGTAGCCAGAGGTGAAACCTCTGGAACAATCGCCCCGTTACCAGCCGCGTTGAAGACGCGGGAGAAAATTCTGGCGCTCCTTCAGAGCGCGAAGCTTGGTGACTCCTGACCAGACGTTGCACGTCTGGCTACCTTCTCGTTGCGCCTTCGGCGCAAAGGATGGCTATCTCAACATGCTCTGAGAATCGATGCGACTGATGACGAAAAGATTTCGGCTCAGGGTTGACTGCGAAGAAGCATTTCTGCCGCTGCGCGGGGCCTGCATACCTCATCTCAGCCGCCTCTTTGATTTTCGCAAGCAGCATACCTCGATCCGTTCTTTCCCTTAGACCGCTTCCGGTCAGAAAATCGAATCGCTAGAACCATCGAGTTCTTCCAGCCCACAAAAACGCCGCTCACGGCGGCGCGACTCGCAACTGATGAGGTCTTCAGTTCCCTACATGAGTGACGAGACAGTTTGCTTCACGAAGAAATCAAGGAGAGAAACTCTATGAAAAAAATCCGCACATCAATATCTCTGTCGGCGCGATTCCGCCTGCTGATGAAACCGACCTGGCTGACAGCCTGCTTCATCCTCACCGCTGTCCTGACTCCGGCTCAAAATCCGGCGAGCGCGGAAGGCTGGGTCGTGCTGCCAGTAGATGATTATCGCGCCCTCAGGCGCGCTGCCTTCCCCACCGAGCCAGCCCCCGACCCTCCCCCTGTAGATGCCACGCTCACGCGCGTCGATTACGATCTCAAAGTCGAAGGCGACCTCGCCAAAGGAGAAGCTCGCCTCACGATTGACGTGATAAAAGACGGCTGGGCGCGCGTGGCGATGCCTGACGGTCTGATGATCAGCGAAGCGCGCCTCGATGGTCAGCCTGTCTCGCTCGTCACCGCAGCATCGGAAAAAAAACCGAGCGCGAAGTATCTGCTTCTTTCGCGCACGGGGCGAGCCGTGTTGACTCTCGGTATCGTCGCTCCGATTTCAACTACTGCGGGAACGGAAATGCTCAGGCTCCCCGCGAGCGGGTCGGCAGTCTCTCGCGCGGTGGTAACGCTTGCGGCTAAATCAGACCGCGGCGTCGATGTGCGCGTAACGGGCGGGCTTCTCCTTGAGCGATCCGATACGGCAACGGGAAATCGCTGGGTGGCGCACGGGCGAGGCGAAGAGGCTCTGACCTTCGCCTGGAAGCGCAGAGTCGAAGATCAGCGAGCCGCGCAATCGCTCAGACTGCGCGCCGCGCTCACTCAACTTGTCGGGCTGGGAGAAGACAGCACGCTCATCAACACAGAAGTTCAGGTCGAAGTCCTTCAAGGTCTCGCCAGAGAAATCCGGCTTCAGTTGCCCGCGCAGTTCAACTGTGATCAGGTTTCAGGGGCGATGGTCGCTGACTGGTATGCGTCATCCGGGGAGTTGATCGTGACGTTTCTCGAACCCATTCAGAAGACGACCCGCTTTACTCTGAGCGGCGAGATGAGGCTGGCTCGCGATGGACAGATCGATATTCCGCTCATCCGCTTTTCTGCGGCAGAGCGCGAGACGGGAGGAGTGGCGGTCGAGGTGCTGGGCGCGGGAGAGATCAAAGACCGAAAGGCCGCGGGTCTCGAAGAGACGGAAGCCGCTGATCTCGGCCAGTTAATATCGAGCAGACAATCGCCCTCGCTCGTCGCCTTCAGGCTGCGGCCTGCGGAAGGAAAATCGACTCGCTCGCTTTCGCTCGTAGTCGCTCGCTACACGCCGCAGGCTGTTCTGACGGCCAATGTGGAGGAAGCCGTTTACCGCGCGCTGATCACAGAAGACGGCAAGATGCTCGTCTCGGCGCGACTGGCGGTTCGAAACAATCAGAGGAATTTTCTCAAGTTCAATCTGCCCGCAGACGCGACGTTGTGGAGCGTGTCCGTGGCTGGCCGTCCCATGCGTCCGGGGCGCGCGCCTGACGGGTCGCTGCTCATCCCGCTCGAAAAGATGAAAACCGGAGACGAGTCGCCTGCTTTCGCGGTCGAAGTGGCTTATGTGGAGCGCGTTACTTCATGGAGCGAGAAGGGAAGGGCGCGGCTCTCTTTTCTCACACTCGATATGCCCATCTCGAAATCGAGCCTGCTGCTTCATTACTCTCCGCTCTTTCGACTGACTCCTGCTCCGGGAAGTTTTCGCCTCGCGCCTTTCGAACCGTCTACATCAACTGTTCTGCGAACGGCAATCGCTACACCGAGCGCGACCGGGAGCGCAGGCCCGCAGCAGGAGATGGTCGAGCGACTTCAGAAATCGCATGCGTCTCGCCCGACCAGAAATCTCCCGCTGCGCATCGCCTTTCCTAATTTCGGGCCTTCGATTTTTTTGGTGTCCGAGTTGACGAGCGAAAATCAAACGCCTGTCGTGGAAATCGATTTCCAGCGTGACAGAAAGAGAGGTGAAAAATGAAAAAATCTATTATCGCCATTTTGCTTTTAGCCATAGTCGTCGAGGGGCAGGAACGAAGCCTGCCGATTCAGAGAATTTCGACCCAAGGGTTGCCCGGAACCGTAACGCTCACGCTGGCCGAGTACAATCGCCTGCTCGATCTTGCCGCGCGCAAACCCAAACAACCCGACGCGCCGCCGCTTCCGTTCATTTTATCGCGCGCCGCTTTCAATCTGCGCGTCACGGATGAGCGCGTGACGGGCGCATTGAATATCGATGGCAGCGTGTTGCAGAAAGGCTCGACGCTCGTTCCGCTCACCGCGGGATTGACGATTCTCGAAGCCGAGCAACAGCAAAAACCGCTGCCGCTCGTTCAGGACGGAGCCAGACAGATCGCAGTCATAAACGGCCCCGGCGCATTCGCGATTTCTCTAGGCGTCGCGTCGGCTCTCACCCTTGATGCCGGACGCGCAACTTTTACGCTGCCTGTTCCTTCGGCTGCAAGCTCATCGCTCGTACTCGACATACCGGGCAATCACGCGGATGTCCGAGTCGAACCGGGACTCGTCACATCTCGCGCTTCTTCGAACGGTCACACCATAATCGAGGCGACACTCGAAACCGGCAAAGCGACGAAAGTATGGTGGACGACCAGAGAAGTCACGGCTCCCATCACGCAGCGCGATGCGCGATTCACGTCCGATATCAAAACGCTGATCTCGGTGGGCGATTCCGAACTTCGGGTTGCTGCGTTGTGCGATGTCCGCGTGATTCAGGGCGAGCCTTCGGAATTGCGAGTGCCATTGCCGGCAGGCTTCGAAGTAACTGAAGTGTCAGGCAGCACGATGGATTCGAGCAGTGTGGAATCGGGCGAGATGATTTTGAAAGTGCGGGAACCGTCTCGTCGCGCGCATCAGTTTTTGATAGCCATCGAGCGGCGAGGCGAAGAGAACAAACTCGACGCGCCTTTTATCAAGTTCACGGGAGCGCAGGGTGAAACGGGCGAAGTGCTTGTCGAAGGCGTCGGCACTATGGAGTTGACCGCGACAGAAGGAGGGGGACTGAGACGAATCGACGTGCGCGAGGCTGGTCCGGTTTCCCGATCACTCTCACGGTTTCCTCTTCAGGCTGCATTTCGTTATCACCGACGTGAGGGCGACACTCCGCGATTGATGCTCGAATGGAATCAATTCCCCGATGGCGCAGTGCTTTCGGCCATCGCCGAGCGCGAGACCATCACCACGCTGCTCAACATCGAGGGGAAGTCTCTCACTGAAGTGACGTTGAGAGTGAGAAATCATGCTCAGGCGTTCGTCAAAGTCGAACTGCCGCAGGGGGCAAGCATTCTGTCAGCCGAAGTCGAAGGCGAAAAGGTGAAACCCGTGCAGGGCGTCGACGGAAGCCGCGTCCCGCTGCTTCGCGCGGGCTTTCGCCCGTCGGGAGCTTACACGGTTTCTTTCGTGTACCTGAGCGCGGGAGCGGCGTTTGCGAAGAAAGGTTCTTATGAGTTAAGCATTCCGAAACTGGATATGCCGGTCAGTCTGGTGACGTGGGAAGTTTTTCTGCCCGATCAATTGGAAGTGAAGCAGTTCGGCGGCAACGCGCTCTCAGCCAGTTATTTTCCTTCACGAGCGCAGGATGCTCTGGCGAGCGGCGCAGAGTCGGGTGATACGGAAGATCAAAGCATCTGGGCGCAAAGCGACATCGATATAGGAAGCCTCGGAGCCGGACAGATCGGAGGCATCATCGCTGATCCGCAGGGAGCCGTCGTTGTGGGAGCGACTGTCATTGTCACCAATACTCAAACCGGCCTTCAACGAAGGACCACGAGCGACGGTGAAGGTCGATGGATGATATCGGGAGCGCAGTCAGGCCCGGTTCAAGTCAGGGTCGAATCGCAGGGATTCAAATCCTCTGTGCAGGAGATGGACTTCGATTCATCCCGTTCGGCCCGCCTCGGCGTGACGCTCGAAACGGGCAGTGTCTCGGAGACGGTGACGGTGACTGCGGGAGACGACCGCAAGATAAATCGCGAAAGCGGTAAGCTGGAAGAACAGGTGCGCAAAGCTCAGGAAGCGCGAGTCAATATGCCTTCGTCAAATGTCTTCAGCCTGCAAAGAAAAGTATCGGGCATTCTTCCCGTTCAGGTCGATGTGCCGCGCGCAGGCAAGTCTTACAGATTCGTCCGCCCGCTCGTTCTTGAAGAAGAAACGCGGGTGAGCTTTCAGTATCGCTCGCTATAGATTCGTTCGAATGCGGAGTGCGGAATTCGCGAGTGACAGATGTGAAGCCTGCTCTCTGCTTTTAGCGGCCAACTGATGGTCTTTAAGAATTAAATGCAACCGCGAGCCGCGTTAGCGGCACACTGAATTTAGCCCGGTCTTTTAAGGCCGGGAACCGAGGCCATCCATATCTTTTCGTCGCGTAGCGACGGTTGACTTGCCCGCCAGGGATATTTCAATCGTCGCTACGCGACGCGAAATTCTTGCGACCTGAGTTGAAACGGCTTCACCTTCTCTTCTCGACATCCGACAGATCGTCTAATAAACAGCATAAGTCTTTTGAATTTTACACGGAAAAATCAAGCTGGTATCCTGCCAGTCAGCTTGACGCGCCTGCTGCGGATCATTACATTGCTATGCTTTGCATCGACGCGCAGCCGAGCAAATGATTTGAGACATTACTGATGAGCAAACTGAAAACGTTTTATCAATCCTCTCTCGGAAAAAAATACATCATGGCGCTGACCGGGCTGGGCCTGTTCGCCTTCGTCATCATTCATATGCTGGGCAACCTGCAAATTTTTCTCGGCCCTGATCCGATCAACTCTTATGCGGAGTTCCTCAAATCGAAACCCGTTTTCCTGTGGACATTGCGCGCGGGGCTGCTCGCTATTACCGTGCTTCATATCGCTTCAGCCATTCAATTGATAATGATAAATCGTCGGGCGCGGCCCGTAGGTTACTCGACGGATAAAATCGTGGCTGCGAGTTTCGCCGCCCGCACGATAGTAGTGAGCGGATTGATAATTCTGATGTTCGTCATCTATCACCTGTTGCACTTCACCTTCGGCGCGGTCGATCCTCAATTCCTGAAATACCACGACTATCTCGGAAGGCACGATGTTTATCGAATGATGATCGAAGGATTTTCAAATCCGTTCGCGTCGGCTTTCTATATCGTTTCGATGGGCCTGCTGTGCATGCATCTGAGCCACGGGGTGAGCAGCACGTTTCAATCGCTCGGCCTCAAACGCCGTGTTTACGTCGATGCGATAGACCGATTGGCCAGCGTCTCTGCGATAGTGATTTTTCTGGGCAACTGCGCGATCCCCATCGCCGTGCTGGCTGGATTGGTCGAATAGATGAATGGGAGCAGGGGAAGAGATGAGTGGGAGAATGGGAGAATGGGGAAGCGGGGGATTAAGGCCCGCTCCCTTTCTCCCACTCCCCCATTCTCCCATTCTTTTCTTCTCTCCCTTTGCCCTGAGTTAATTCAGTTATGACGATAAGATTCGAATCGAAAATTCCATCAGGCCCGCTTTCGCACAAGTGGACGAAGTATCGCCACGAAGTCAAACTGGTCAATCCTTCCAATAAACGAAAATTTCATGTCATCGTCGTAGGCTCAGGTCTGGCTGGGGCTTCGGCTGCGGCCACGCTTGCCGAGTTGGGCTATAACGTAGATTGTTTCTGCTTTCAGGACAGCCCGCGCCGCGCGCACTCCATCGCCGCGCAGGGCGGAATAAACGCTGCGAAGAATTATCGCAACGCCGGCGACAGCGTCTATCGACTCTTCTATGACACGATCAAGGGAGGCGACTTTCGCGCCCGCGAAGGAAACGTCCATCGTTTGGCCGAAGTGAGCGTCAACATAATCGATCAGTGCGTGGCCCAGGGCGTTCCCTTCGCACGCGAGTACGGCGGATTGCTGGACAATCGCTCGTTCGGCGGGGCGCAGGTCTCGCGCACTTTTTATGCGCGTGGGCAGACAGGACAACAACTCCTTCTCGGCGCATATCAGGCTCTCTCTCGTCAGATATCGCTCGGCACGGTGAAGATGTATCCGCGCACGGAGATGCTCGATTTGGTCATAGTCGACGGCCACGCGAAAGGAATAATCACGCGCGATCTCGTCACGGGTGCTGTTTCCGCGCACGCTGCGGATGCCGTCGTGCTTGCGACCGGCGGATACGGAAATGTGTTTTATCTCTCGACCAACGCGCAGGGGTCGAATGTGACGGCTACCTTCCGCGCTTATAAAAAAGGCGCGGCGTTCGCCAATCCCTGCTACACGCAGATTCACCCGACCTGCATACCCGTGAGCGGCGATCATCAATCCAAACTCACGCTGATGTCGGAATCCCTTCGCAATGACGGGCGCGTGTGGGTGCCGAAGAAAGCGGGCGATGTGCGTCAGCCGCAGGATATCCCCGACGAAGACCGCGATTACTATCTTGAAAGAAAGTATCCGAGCTATGGCAATCTCGCCCCTCGCGATATTTCTTCGAGAGCGGCCAAGCAGGTCTGCGACGAGGGACGCGGAGTAGGGCCGGGCGGGCGCGGAGTCTATCTCGATTTCGGAGACGCGATTCGTCGATTGGGCCGGGAGAAGATCGAAGAGCGATACGCGAACCTCTTCGATATGTACGAGCGCATCACGGGCGAAAACGCTTACGAGCGACCGATGCGAATCTATCCGGCTGTGCATTACACGATGGGAGGCCTCTGGGTCGACTACACGTTGATGAGCAATCTGCCGGGATTGTTCGTCATAGGCGAAGCGAATTTTTCCGATCACGGCGCGAATCGCCTGGGCGCAAGCGCCCTGATGCAGGGGCTGGCAGACGGCTATTTCATCCTGCCTTACACGATTGGCGAATACTTCACTTCGACCGCCAAAGTGCTTCCTCCGACCGATCACGAGGAATTCAAAAAGGCGGAAGCGGATGTCACTGCAAGCACGAAGAAATTGCTCACAGTGAAAGGCAAGCGCACGGTGACGGAATTTCATCGCGAGCTTGGCAAGCTGATGTGGGACAAATGCGGCATGGCGCGAACTGCCGCAAGCCTCCGGGAAGCTTTGGAAAAAATCCCGGCCATTCGCGAAGAGTTCCACGAAAACGTCAACGTGCTGGGCGAATCTACGGAGCTTAATCAACATCTGGAACGGGCAGGAAGAGTGGCCGACTACATGGAATTCGCCGAACTTCTCGCGCTCGATGCGCTCCGTCGGGAAGAGTCATGCGGCGGGCATTTCCGCGAAGAGTATCAGACCGAAGACGGCGAGGCGAAGCGCAATGATGACGAATTTTCTTATGTCGCCTGCTGGGAGTATCAGGGCGGCGCCGAGCCTGTTATGCACAAAGAACCGCTCGTCTACGAAGAAGTCAGGATGAGCCAGAGGAGTTACAAATAAAAGTCAGGAGTCAGGAGTCAGGAGCCAGGAGTCAGAATGCCGGACTCCTCACTCTCGACCCCAGACTCCTGACTTGAGGAGTCAGGGATGAATTTGACGTTGAAAGTCTGGCGACAGAAAGACGCTGCCTCGCCGGGCCGCTTTGTCGAGTACAAGGCGAGGAACATAATCGAAGAGATGTCTTTTCTGGAGATGCTCGACGTGGTGAATGAAGAGCTTGTCGCTAAGGGCGAAGACCCGATTGCATTCGATCACGACTGCCGCGAAGGGATATGCGGGACGTGTGGGATGGTCATCGATGGCGCGCCTCACGGCCCGTGGGATGCCACTACGACTTGCCAGTTGCACATGCGGGCTTTCAAGAACGGCGATGTGATCACCATCGAGCCGTGGAGGGCAAGGGCGTTTCCCGTGATCAAGGATTTGGTGGTTGATCGCTCTGCTTTCGACCGGATAATTCAGGCGGGCGGATTCATTTCGGTCTCGACAGGCGGAGCGCCCGACGGCAACGCCATTCCCATTTCAAAAGACGATGCCGACCTTGCGATGGATGCTGCGCAATGCATAGGCTGCGGCGCGTGCGTCGCGGCGTGCAAAAATGCTTCGGCCATGTTATTCGTCTCGGCGAAGGTCGGGCATCTCGGCATACTGCCGCAGGGCGAAGTGGAGCAGGACAGAAGGGTGTTGAATATGGTCAGGACGATGGACGCGGAAGGATTCGGCAACTGCACCAACATCGGCTCGTGCGAAGCTGTTTGTCCAAAGGAAATCAGTATGGATTTCATAGGCCGAATGAATCGCGATTATCGTCGCGCGCTGTTGAGAAGCAAATAGCGCGACCTGTCTGTTGAATGGAGACCGCAGAGAGATTTATTCAGGAAGTTTCTCTTCGCGGCTTTCGATTTTCGAATGGTTCGTCTGTCAGGGAAGTCTTCGCCGCCTCTTGACCGCAAACCGCGGGGCAACCTTTGCCGCCTCGTCGCGCATCACGCCGATGGCTGCGCCTCGCGCAGTTCTTTCACGAACCGCTCAACAAACTCCGGAGGAAAAAGATGAAAAAAAGACTGGCCAGTCTTGCGCTGATGCTGTCTCTGGCGGGGCTAATGGTCCCGACGGCGATGGCTCAGGATGGAGATTTCATCAGGCGAAGCAAAAACGGCGTCAAGATAGGCGACAGCCGGATCACTCTCTTCGACGGTCCCGGCATAGTCAACTACGAACACAAACACGAATGGATGTCAGGGCCGGGAGGGGCCGCGATAGTCATCGGCACGGGAGCCGGGGCGGGCGCGGCTACAGGCTATCTGGTGAGCCGCAACAAGAAGGGAACTATCATCGGAGCCGCCGTCGGCGCAGGCGCGGCTACCGGTATTTGGCTCTACAAGAACCGCCGTCACAAACACAAAATATTTTGATCCTTTACGGGATTGACACTGAAAGGGCGGACACTGTCCGCCCTGTTTTGTTTCAGGCAAGAATATTTCGATAAACTTCCGGGTCGACGTTTCCGCCGCTGACGACGCAGCAAACTGATCGGTCGCGGAAAAATTCAGGCTCAATAAGCAGAGCGCTTATCGATAGAGCGCCCGTAGGTTCTGTTTTCAGATTAGCCAGCAGAAAGAGCAATCTCACGCCTTCGATGATCTTCTCTTCCGTCACTTCGATTATGCGACTGATTCCGTCTTTGAGGATTTCCCAGTTGTGATGGCCGATGCTTACAGTCCGCGTGCCGTCGGCGATGGTTTGCGGCTCGGTTTCGTTTACGACTATGCGACCCGCGCGAAGAGATCGCGCCGCGTCGTTTGCTATGAGCGGCTCCGCGCCTATCACCTCCGTGTCGCGGCCTGCCGAGCGAACGGCTTTGATTATCCCCGATGTGAGTCCGCCGCCGCCTATGGGCGCGACTATGAAATCGAAATTTCGCGCCATCTCGCAGAGTTCTTCGCCGAGGCTGGCGTTGCCTTCGATCACTAACGGATCATCGTATGCGCTGGCGATGTATGCGTCGGGGTAGAGGGCCGAAAGCTCGCCCGCGCGGATCGCGCGGCTTTTGACCCGTACATCTACGAGATCGGCCACAGCGCCGTACTCGCGCACCGCATCGACTTTCACCTGAGCCGAGTTGTGAGGCATGACGATTATCGCCTCTTTGCCGAGCAATCCGCAGGCATAAGCCATCGCCTGACCATAGTTGCCCGAAGAAGCTGCGATGATTCGCCCGTGCGGAACCTTAGAGGCGAGGTTGTAAGCGGCGCGAAACTTGAAGCTGCCCGTATGCTGAAAAGTCTCGGTCGCAATCGTCACCCGCGCTCCAAGTTTTTTGGAGAGTCGACTTGATTCTATTATCGTCGTCGGTCTTACGACTTCGCGAAGATGTTTTGGCGCGTGGATGGTTTTGCTCATAGAGTTGAAATATCTCAGAGGAAGCAGCGCGCTGACAAGCTCTGCTCTGCTTGTATGGGTTTGGGTTTTTAGATACTATCTCGGCGCTCCGCGGATTCTTTTCCTTGAGGCCCGTCAATGCTCGAAGAGAACACCCTGTTGAAAGACCGCTATCGCATCCGCCACCAGATAGGCAAAGGCGGAATGGGGACGGTCTATATTGCTAAAGACGAAAACCTCGGAACCACGGTCGCCGTCAAGCAGAATTTTTATGAAGAGCCGCGATTGATCGAAGCATTCAAGCGTGAAGCCCGACTGCTTGCGAGTTTGCGCCACTCGGCGCTGCCGCAGGTCAAGGATTATTTCATCGACACCGCAGGCCAGTTTCTCGTGATGGAATATATCGGAGGTGATGATCTTGGAACGATTCTCGAAAAGCGCAAACATAAGATTGCGCCCGCAGGCGAGGTGAAGCCATTCGATGTTGACGAAGTTATACGATGGGCGGAGCAGTTGCTTGACGCGCTGGATTACCTTCACAGACGAGGGGAGCCTGTTATTCATCGCGACATCAAACCTGCGAATCTCAAGCTTGCCGAGCGCAGTCAGATCATCCTGCTCGATTTCGGACTGGCGAAAGGAAAACCGGAATGGATGACGCGGGTGACGACTACGGGGAGCATCCATGGCTATACGCCGAACTATGCCCCGCTCGAACAGATTCGCGGACTCGGCACAGACCCGCGCTCAGACCTCTACGCGCTCGGAGCGACGCTCTATCATCTTGTTACCGGAACGCCGCCGGTTGATGCGGCCACGCGGGCGGATGCGATACTGGGCGGCGAGCCTGACGCTTTGCCTGCGGCCTCGGAAATAAACCCCGGAGTGCCGCAGAGTATTTCAGCAGTGTTGATGAAGGCGATGGAAGTGCATCGCAACCGTCGCCCCGCGACCGCTGCCGATTTGTTAAATCTTTTGCGCGACGCGAAGTTTGAAGAGCCGCAGCGAGAAAAAACGCCGATCATCATCGAGACAAGGGACGAAGCCGAGACCGAAAGAAATCTCGATGAAGAATTAAGGCAGAGAGAAGAAGCCGAGCGACGAAAGCGACAGGAAGAGCAGGAGCGGAAAGCAACAGAGCCAGCCGAAAGAAAAAGACGGCAGGAAGAGCAAATCGCCGCAGCCATCGAAGCAGGCAAGCAGGCTTATCGCGAAGAAAAGCAGCGTGAGAGAGAAGAGGTCGAAAAGATCGAACAACAGGAAGAACTTCGCAAGCAGCGCGAAAGAGAAGAGATTGAGCGACGCAAACGCGAAGCAGAACGACCGGAACGAAAAAGGCGAAACCGTAAATTATTTCTCCAGATAGGCGGCGGTTTGTTGCTCGCTGCTTTGTTGGCGTGGGGCATAGTGACGATTTGGAACAGGACTGATGGGCCGATGACGATTCCTTCAACTCCTGATCAGCAAATAAACACGAACACGCCTGCTCAGTTGAAACCCGACACGTTCAGGGTGTCAGGCAAATCGCTCGCAGTTTCATTGAGCGATGACGCGAGGGTGTTGGTATCAGGCGGCCTGACTTCACAGGGCAAGGAAACCGCAATCAGCGTTTGGCAACCTGAAAGCAAGCGGGAATTTCAGAGCGGGCGATGCACAGCCGTGAGCCGCGATGGAAAAATCATAGCTGCGGGCAGCGAGAACGGAACGATTCGATTATGGCAGACAAGTGACGGGAAGCTGATCAATACATGGCGCGGGCATTCCGGTCATATTTTCAGCATCGGTTTCAGTCCTGATGGAAAGACGCTTTTTTCCGCAAGCGGCGACAGAACAGTGAAACTCTGGCGCGCAAGCGATGGAGAATCGTTGGCGACTATCAACACGCCGGAGGAAGGATATTTGATAGTCGTTGTAAGCCCGGACTTGAAACTCGTCGGCTTCTATCGCCGTGATGACAGGCGGTTCAAGCTGTGGTCGGCGAGCGATGACAGCTTTCTGAGATATCTCGAAGGCGATGTGCCTGAAGTTACCTGCGGAGTGTTCAGCAATGATGGAAGTATGCTCGCGCTCGGCAGCCGTAGCGGAGATGTTCGACTGTGGCGCGTGAGCGACGGTTTGAAGATCAGAGACGCGGGCAAATTTGGCGTCGAGGTAGTAAGCATCGCGTTCACTTCAGACGGGCAGACGGTGGCGGCTGGACTGGTCGATGGAAAGATAAAACTGTTGCGCGCGAATGACGGCGCTTTGATAAAAACTCTTGAGGGGCACACTCAGTCGGTCAACAGTTTGTCATTCAGCGCGGATGGTAGATTGCTGGCTTCGGGGAGCGACGATGCGACAGTAAGAGTCTGGTCCACGAATTGACACGAAGGCAGATGAAGGGATACGAAGGATGATTCGTGGCCATAGGGAGAGGAGAGCGATGAAGAAAGTTTCAGTTATTGTGATCTTCGCGTTGATGGCGTGCCTTCCTGCGATGAGCGCGCAGGTCGGGCGGCCTAATGAGCCAGCGAAAAAGCCGACGAAGAAGCCTGCCCCCAAGCCTCCGACAAAACCGACATCACGAGTTGATAGAGGATCAGCGGCGCTAAAGGAATTATTCAACAGCTTTGTGCAGATACCCGCGGGCGAGTTCCCGATGGGATCGGAAAACGGCGGCGATGATGACGAAAAACCAGTTCACCGCGTGCGAATCAGCCGCGCGTTCGAGATTGGAAAATATGAAGTAACACAGGCGCAGTGGCAAGCGGTGATGGGCGGCAATCCGAGCCATTTCAAAAACTGCGGCGGGAATTGTCCAGTTGAAAATGTGTCGTGGAATGACGCGCAGCAGTTCATCAGAAAGTTGAACGCTCTGAATGATGGATATACGTATCGCCTGCCGACAGAGGCCGAGTGGGAGTATGCGTGTCGCGCAGGCAGCACAGGAGATTATGCAGGCAATCTGGATGCGATGGCCTGGTATGACAAGAACTCAGGAAACACGACGCATCCGGTAGGACAGAAGCAGCCAAACGCATGGAGACTGTACGATATGCATGGAAACGTGTGGGAATGGTGCGAGGATTGGTACGGCGGGAACTACTACGCGCAGAGTCCGAGCGTTGACCCACGCGGCCCAAGTGCACGCTCGGTCCGGTTGATTCGCGGCGGCTGCTGGAACAGCTTCGCGCGGTTCTGCCGGTCGGCGTACCGCGACGGGTACGCGCCCACGATCCGCCGCGGCTTCCTCGGCTTTCGCCTTGTGAGGACGTTACGCTAGGCGCTTTTACCCTTTTGCCCTTTTCCGCGCCGAATGGCGCAAAATCCTGGCGAGGAAGGCGGAATGAAGCGAAGCGGGGCGAAGCGAAGCCGCCCCCGCGAGCGCAATGCAGGCCGACGAGCCATCAAATTTTTTTCGATCACATAGATGATTGAATTGAAGAGACAGGTCGCTCCTATGGAGCTACGAAAAAAATATGTGTTTGATTGCTATAGACAGGTCGCTCCTACGGAGCTACGAAGAAAACCACGCGACTGATTGCTATAGACAGGTCGCTCCTACGGAGCTAAAGAGAAATTTGCATGACCGATTGCTATAGACAGGTCGCCCCTGACGGGGCTAAAGAGAAACTTGCATGACCGATTGCTATAGACAGGTCGCCCCTGACGGGGCTGAATGACCCACACTATGACGACGCTGTTAGCTTTGAACAAGGCTGAACTGTAATGGCGCTGTTAGCTCCGTAGGAGCGACCTATCTATAGAACCCCGATACGAAATAATTCCGTAGCTCCGTAGGAGCGACCTGTCTATAGAAAGGCGACAGGAAATAATCCTGTAGCTCCGTAGGAGCGACCTGTCTATAGAAAGGCGACAGGAAATAATCCTGTAGCTCCGTAGGAGCGACCT